>Ga0134101_1001253_pt1 | contig 21178 bp, 18 predicted proteins | sample 12_3_2metaG_FD_94446 | JGI IMG/M metagenome (GOLD analysis project Ga0134101, IMG submission 94446) | Switchgrass degrading microbial communities from high solid loading bioreactors in New Hampshire, USA - 12_48_3.3_201_A2 metaG | ecosystem: Engineered > Bioreactor > Semi-continuous > Anaerobic...
CCCGAGTATTGGACATCCTATTGGTCGGCTTCGGACACGGTGGAATCCTCGCTGATTGAGGGAGAAGGACTGCCGGATCAAACGTCATCCTATTCAAGCATACCGGTTTATTGTGCCCATCCTCATGCATGGATACTTTACTGCTATCATTACCTGGATGAAAGAAAGGATTATCAACAGATCAATTAAGTATTTTAAAACAAGTAGAATAAAAAAACCGACTTCCCAAGCCGTATTTTGTAAGGCTGCTGGAAGTCGGTTTATTTTCTTAAGTTATTCCTGAACCTCCGGTTCGGGTTCAATGACCTCGTCGTCTTCCTCATATTCGTCAAAGTCATCATCGAAATCCTCAAGATAATCAGGATGCATATACCTGTAAACAGCGTATGCAATGGCAGCAACGGCTGCGACGGCACCTATAATTGCAAGTATCCAAATAATTGTGTGCTTTTTCTTTTCGTCAGGGTCTTTCTTGTGAATAATCTCGCCGAGTTTTATCGCACTTAAAAAGTCGTCAAATTTATTTGCCATGACAGCACTTCCTTTCTTGGTAATATTTATGAACTACCTGTTTATAGTATATCATATCAATGATTAAATTACTACATTATATGTTTTCTTATCATTTTATTTTTTATTCAAATATCAATCAGCCGATTTTTTATTCGGCTTTAGTCAGTTTGGCAAATGACGCCATAAGCTTTTTCGTGCCATATTCCTCAAAATCCACCGTTACCTCGTAGTCCCTTCCGCCCATGGTAATGGCGGTAACCTTGCCGAGTCCGAACCGGAAATGCCTTACGGTATCACCGACGCCATACTCCAGCTCGCCAAGGTTGTTTCCTGCGAACTGCTTTGGCTCAGAAAAAGCGAAGGGCTTGTAATTCATCCTGGACGGCTGGTAATCATCCGGGGCAAAGGAAGTCATGGTTTTCCTGTCGGGCATGTTGATCTTCAGCAGGTGCTCGGGTATCTCCTTAATAAACCGGGAGGGCTTGTTGAACGATATGTCGCCCCGCATCATGCGCTGCCTGGCGGCGGTCAGGGAAAGGCGCTTCCTAGCCCTGGTTATGCCCACGTAACAGAGCCGCCTTTCCTCCTCGATTTCATCCTGGGGATTATCCGAATACATGGCCATATAGCTTGGGAATATTCCTTCCTCCATACCGCAAATATAAACATAGGGAAATTCCAGCCCTTTTGCGCTGTGGAGGGTCATAAGCACAAGGTAGTCCTCGCTTTCGTCAAAGCTGTCAATATCGGAAACCAGGGCGACATCCTCAAGGAACCCGCTGAGTGTGGGCGCTTCCTCGGCTTCGTCCGCGTAAGTGACCAGCTTGTTGACAAGTTCGTCGATGTTGGCAATACGTTCCCTGGCCTCGTCGGAGCCTTCCTCCTCCAGTTCCTTAAGATAGCCCGTGGCGTCAAGAATATCGTCGATAAGCTCGGTCAGGTTATAATTCTCCTGGTAAAGCCTTGAGCGAAGGCCTTCAATTATGCTTACAAATGACATGATTTTTGCGCATGAACGCTCCAGGCCGGGAATCTGTTCACAGCGGACAAGGGCATCATAGAAGCTCATCCCGTTATTTATGGCATAGGCATCAACCTTTTCAATGGTTGCGGCGCCTATTCCCCTGCGGGGAACGTTGATTATTCTCTTTACGGCTATATTGTCCAGGCCATTGTCAATGGTCTTCATGTAGGCGAGCAAATCCTTGATTTCCTTGCGGGCGTAGAAATTTACGCTTCCGATTATCTTGTACGGTATGTTTTTCCGTATGAGCTTTTCTTCAAACATACGGGATTGGGCGTTGGTCCTGTACAATATAGCAAAATCATTATACCTGGCCTGATTATTGTCAACCATTCGTTTAATCTCGCCCGTAACGCTTTCGGCTTCGTCCATATCAGTGTCAAACAGGGTGTAGGTCACCGGTTCGCCCTGTTCGTTCGCCGTCCAGAGGGTCTTGGGCTTTCGTCCGATGTTGTTGGCAATGACTTCATTTGCGGCGCTTAAGATACTCTTTGTCGAGCGGTAATTCTGCTCAAGCTTTATGACCTTTGTATTCGGAAACGCCCTTTCGAAGCTGAGAATGTTCTGGATATTAGCGCCCCTGAACTTGTATATGCTCTGGTCGTCGTCACCTACAACGCAGAGATTGTATTCCCTTTCCCCGTACTCGTTCACACCCGATGCCAGAAGCTGAATCAAGCGGAACTGGGCGGTATTGGTATCCTGGTATTCATCCACCATGATATATTGGAACCTGTTCTGGTAATAAGCTAGGGCGCTTTCATCGGTCATAAAAAGCTCCACAGTCTTAAATATCAGATCGTCAAAATCCAAGGCATTGCTGGCTTTTAACCGTTTCTGGTATTCGTAATAGGCTTCGGCCTGTTTTTTGAGCATATAATCCCTTCCGGTGTTCTTTTCGAATTCCTCCGGACCGATCAGCTCGTCCTTTGCCCTTGAAATGGCATTAAGTATGGATTTTTCAGGGATCCTTTTGGTGTCTATGTCAAGATACTTGCACACATCACGCATCAGTGCCCTTGAGTCGTCATCATCATATATGGAAAAGCTGCGTTCATAACCGATACGGTCGATAAAACGCCTGAGTATCCTTACGCATGTGGAGTGAAACGTACTGACCCATATGTTTTCGGAGCCGTAGCCAACCAGCCGGTCAATCCTCTCCTTCATCTCTCGGGCTGCCTTGTTGGTAAAGGTAACGGCAAGAATGTTCCATGGGTTTACGTTCCTGTGTTCAATAAGATATGCCGCCCTGTAAGTTAAGACCCTGGTCTTTCCGGAGCCCGCCCCGGCCAGTATCAGAAGGGGGCCTTTATCATGCATGACGGCTTTTTTCTGTTCGGGATTCAGATCATCAAGAATATTCATCTGTCTACCTGCCTGTTCATATGTATTTTGCAAAACGCATAGGTTAAGTATAGCATGCCGAGGGGAGGGATTCAAGACAACCCCAGCCAATATAATTATGCGGAAACAACGGGCGGGGGGTTCTATACAAGCCCGTTCATATATTATTTTACTTTGACTTATGGTATTCAATACTATATAATGGAGTTTGAGGTGAGCGAATTGGACGCATCGAAAGAGGAGTATATCTCCAGCCTGATAAATGATTTGAAGAATGTGAAATACATTATGCCGGAGGATATACCTAACATAGACCTGTACATGGACCAGGTAACAACATTTATGGACGAGCATTTAAAATCCTCCAAAAGATACAGCGAGGACAAGCTTTTAACCAAGACCATGATCAACAACTACACTAAGAACGAGCTTCTTCCTCCGCCGATTAAGAAGAAATATACAAAGGAGCATATGTTCCTCCTTATTTTTATCTATTATTTTAAAAATATCCTGTCAATCAGCGATATCCAGAGCATTTTTGATCCCCTTACAAAGAGGTTCTATGGCGGAAAATCCGATATAGGCCTGGAAGAAATCTACGAGGAGGTCTACAGGCTTGAAAAGGAACAGACGGATGCCCTGACAAAGGACATGATCAGAAAAATGGCAAAGGCCAAGGAATCCTTCGCTGATGTCGCTGACGAAGAGGACCGGGATTTCTTAAGACTGTTCGCATTCATATGCATCCTGTGCTTTGATGTATATATGAGAAAGCATTTGATAGAACAACTGATAGATAATTCCTTAAAGAACGCTAAAAACCATCATGATAAAAAGGGTGTAAAAGAAACCGAGTAAATTGCAATCGGATAATAACAGGCTGTTTCACCGGGAGTAAACCTGATGAAACAGCCGTTTTTATGCTTTTTTAATCCGTAGCGTTGAAGCTCTTCATACGCGCGAACACCATGTCGTACCCGTCATTTCCATAGTTTAAGGAACGGTTTACGCGGCTGATGGTAGCAGTGGAGGCTCCGGTCTTTTCGGCAATCTCAAGATATGTCTTTTGCTGGCGTAGCATTCTGGCCACCTCAAACCTCTGTGACAGGGACAACAGCTCATTCACAGTACAAATATCTTCAAAGAAACGGTAACACTCTTCAGAATCCTTTAAACTAAGAATGGCTTCGAACAGTCTGTCGACAGCCGGTGTTCTGATGGTTTTGCTCATCATAAGGACTCCTTTCTCTTATATCACATAAGTGGTGTTTTCACATATTATAATTTTACCATTATACAGTATTAAAGTAAAGAGAATATTTATTGTTTTTGTGGTGCGGACAATATTATTAATTGATGTTACAATAGGCGGAATTGCAGTATTTATGGTACTAAAAATAATAAAATATTAGTATTCACTTTAAAAAGAATGTGTTATTATATAATGTGTGATGCAACCGATAATGGATAATTATGTCAATATTATAAATCGATTTATTGCGTAAATAATATTTTATAAGGTTCTGTTTTAAACCAAAATTAAATCAACAGCGTCTTATAATATAGTTAATATAGTAATATGACATGCACGGAGGCTTATATATGAAAAAAAGCAGAAAGAAAAAGAGGATTGCCCAGATTTTTGTTATGCTGCTTAGCCTGGCGGCTTTGACAGCGGCAGCGGTCATGACATATATTGAAATGCAGCCCATGGTTGCAAATGCCGTTACTATTGAAGCAGGTACTCCTTCCGTTGATGTGGCGGATTTTATTCTTAACGATGATGACGCAAAAGGAAGCTTTGTTACCGATATAAGCAGTCTCAGCCTGTCGACCCCTGGAGTCTATGAGGTACAGATAAAGATCAACAGAAGGGTATTTACATCAAATCTTGAAGTGGTGGACACGATTCCTCCCAAGGCTGAACCTGCGGAGGTTATCGCGCTTTTGGACGAAGAGGTCAATGCTTTAGATTTTGTAAGCAATGTGATTGACGCAACCGATGTAAAGGCATCATTTGTAACGGAGCCGGATACGGCCGTTCCGGGAGAAAAGCAGGTCAAGGTGGTGCTGGAGGACGCTGGGGGCAATATAACAATTATTGAATCCAAGCTTACGGTTTTGGAGGTTAAAAGCATTGTTTATGTTGAAGCGGGAACCGAACCGGATATAAAGCCGGAGGATTTTGTTGATAATAATTCCATAAAGGTAACAATATTATCAGATATATCAGCGCTTGATACGAGCGTACCTGCGGTACACCCCGTTCAGATCGAGGTTGAGGGAAGAATATTAAACAGCAATATCGAGGTGGTAGATACTACGCCTCCGACAGCCACCCCTGTAAATAATGAGGTATGGCAGGGAGATACACTGCAGGCGATTGATTTTGTCAAGGATGTTATCGACGTATCCCTTTACAAGGCCACATATGCTGCGGAACCGGATTTCAACACGCCGGGAGACCAGGAAGTCACCGTGATTGTCGAGGATTACTACGGAAACAAGACCGAGGTTAAGGCAACGCTTACGGTTAAGCTTGATACAGAGCCACCTGTATTCAGCGGAATAACCGACAAGATTGTGTACGAGGGCGATTCGGTTTCATACAAGAAGGGTGTTACGGTCACCGACAACAGGGATACGAATATAAGTTTTACGGTGGACTCAAGCAAGGTAAACCTTAATAAGCCGGGTACCTATAAGGTTTATTACACGGCTGTGGATTCGTCAGGAAATAAGGCCACGGAGTCGGCAACCATAACCGTAAAAGAACTTGTGATTACCGATGAAATGCTTTGGGCCAAGGTGGATCCTATCCTTGAGAAGATAACAAAGAAAAGCATGACAAAAAGAGAGGTTGCCTATGCGATATACAAGTGGGTAAAGTCAAATGTCAGCTACACCGGAACCTCCGACAAGACCGACTGGAGAAAGGAAGCTTACAAGGGTATCGTAAACGGAGTGGGAGACTGCTTTACCTACTATGCGGTATCAGAAGCGCTGCTTACCCGCGCGGGAATAGACAACATGAGAGTTACCAGGGTCGGCGGCAAAACCCAGCATTTCTGGAACCTGATCAACTGCGGTGACGGATGGTATCATTTCGATGCCTGCCCTAACAAGGATAAGATGGAGACCTTCATGCTGACCGACGCGGAAGTGGAAGCATATACGAAAAAACGGGGAAACAACTATTATAACTTCGACAAGTCGCTGTATCCCCGAACACCTGAAAAATAAAGCATTTAAGGAGATATCATGGCAAAAAGGCTAGGTGTTATAGGGGGCTTGGGCCCGCTGGCAACAGCATATTTTTACGAATTGATTACCCGGATGACCGATGCCGGTTCAGACCAGGAGCATCTTGAAGTATATATTATAAGCAAACCGCAGATACCCGACAGGACGGATTATATACTTGGAAGAAGCAAGAACAGTCCCCTGGAATACCTGCTGAAGGTCGGAAGGACACTGGACAGCATGGGAGCCGATTGTATCGCGATGCCCTGTATTACCGCCCATTATTTTCACAGGGAACTGTCTGAGGGCATTAAAGCCCCGATTATAAACATCGTTAATGAAACGGCCAAATATCTGAAGGATCATGGTACCGGCACGGCCGGCATCATGGCTACGGAAGGGACCATAAGGTCCGGGCTGTTTCAGAACGAGTTGGTAAAATATGATATTAAACCGGTAATACCGTCACCGGACGGCCAGTCCCTGGTGACCGATATCATTTACAGGAATGTAAAAGCGGGCGTGCCCGTAAACATGGACAGCTTTCATGCCGTAACCGATGAGCTTAAGAAAAACGGCGCGGACACAATAATACTTGGCTGCACGGAGCTGTCCATGATAAAAAGGGATTACCCGATAGGCCTGAGTTTCATAGACGCGCTGGAGGTTTTGGCCATGTGCAGCATAACCGCCTGCGGCGCCAGGCTGAAGAAGGAATACGAAAATCTTATTACCTAACCATACATAACCAGGAAGGCATGAGACGTATGCAGTATAACGTATTGGAATATCTGGAGAATATAGTTGACAAGGTTCCCGATAAGACGGCGTACGCAGACGAGAGTTCTGCCGAAACCTTTAAAGAGGTATATGACAAATCAAGAGCTATCGGGACTTTTATTCATAAGCAGGGGCACTACAAGGAACCTGTTGTTGTTTTTATGGGTAAACATCCGTCAACGATAATTACGTTCTATGGCGTAATATATGCGGGATGCTTTTATGTGCCCATCGATGAGGAGATACCAAGGCACCGCATTGAGCTTATATTCGGCAGCCTCAGGCCAAAAGCTGTGATATGCGACAGGGATACGGTCAATACCATATCGGAATACGGCTTTGATGGCAAGGTATACCTGTATGACGATATTATAAACACACCCGTTGATGATACCTTGCTTGCGGGCATAAGGGACAGGCAGATTGATACCGATCCCATATACATCGTATTTACATCCGGTTCTACGGGAATACCCAAGGGTGTTGTGGCCTGCCACCGTTCGGTAATCGATTATATCGAGAGCCTGTCGGCAGTTCTTAAGATAAATGAAAATACCGTATTCGGAAACCAGACACCGCTTTATGTGGACGCATGCCTTAAGGAGCTTTATCCGACGCTTAAATTCGGGGCGACCACATATATAATTCCCAAGAGCCTGTTCATGTTCCCGCTGAAACTGGTGGAGTTCCTGAATGAAAAGAAGATAAACACCATATGCTGGGTCGTTTCAGCCCTTACAATGATATCCGCGTTCGGAACCTTTGAAAAGGCGGTGCCAAAATACCTTCACACCATAGCATTCGGCAGCGAGGTATTTCCTATCAAGCAATTTAAGCTGTGGAGGCAGTACCTTCCGAACGCAAGGTTTATCAACCTGTACGGGCCCACCGAGTGTACGGGAATGTCCTGTTATTATGAAGTAAACAGGGATTTTGAGCTGGACGAATCCATCCCCATCGGAAGGCCTTTCAGGAATACGGAGATAATCCTGCTTGACGAGAACAACAAGCCGCCAAAGCCCGGTGAGGTGGGCGAAATCTGCATCCGCGGAACCTCGCTGACCTTGGGTTATTATAATAATTTTGAAAAGACTGGCGAGGTATTCGTCCAGAACCCCTTGAATACCGCTTACCCGGAGCTTATATACAGAACAGGGGATCTGGGAAGGTATAATGAATACGGCGAGCTTGTATTCGTATCCAGGAAGGACAACCAGATAAAGCATATGGGGCACCGCATCGAGCTTGGAGAGATCGAAGTGGTCGCCAATATGCATCCGGATATAAAATCGGCGTGCTGTTTATTTGACAATGACAACAAAAAGATTATATTGTATTATGTAGGAGACATATCGAAAGCGGAATTGGCAGGCTTTCTTAAGCAGAAGCTGCCGAGGTACATGGTTCCCAATGTGATAGAGCAGCTGGACACAATGCCGCTGACAGCAAACGGTAAAATCAACCGGGTCCTGCTGATGGAAAAATACAGGCAGGGCAATAAGTAATATAAAATATAGCGACAGGAGAATGTAAGATGGATAAGATTATTGAAATATTGGAAAGAATGCATCCCGAGGTTGACTTTAATACATGCAATACCTTAATCGATGATAAGATCATTGATTCCTTCGATATCGTCACCCTTATATCGGAGCTCAGCGAGGAGTTTGACGTAACCATACCGGTTGAGGAAATCGTGCCGGAGAATTTCAACTCCGCAAGGGCAATCCACGCCTTGATTGAAAGACTTTTAGAGGATGAATAACAGGGGGCTTTATGCTTTTTACATCATATGAGTTTATAATGTTCGCAGCAATACTTTTTGTGCTTTATTATTTAGTTCCTAAAAAATTCCAATGGATGCTTCTTCTTCTGGCAAGCTACGTATTTTACAGCTTTGCGGGAATCCGTTACATTGCATATATCCTGGCGACAACATTGTCGACCTGGCTTGCAAGCAGAATGATAGGGAAACTTAAGGATACCCAGGCGGAATACCTGGAGAAGAATAAGGAGACACTGTCAAGGGAAGAAAAAAAGGCTTACAAGGAGCGTACCAAAAAAAGGCAGCGTCTATGGCTTGTACTGTGCATGGTATTTAATTTCGGCATCCTTGCGGTTCTTAAGTATTCCGGCTTCGTCCTGCAGAATGTAAAATCCGTTTTTAACGTGTTAAGCGTAAAGAATAATATACCCATCCTGAGATTTGCCCTGCCGCTTGGCATATCATTTTATACATTTCAGACAATGGGGTATATTATTGACGTATACAGGGACAAGTACCCTTATGAGAAGAATGTATTCAAGCTGGCGCTGTTTATATCATTCTTCCCCCAGCTTATCCAGGGGCCGATAAGCAGGTTTGACGATCTTAAGAAAACCCTGTTTGATGAGCATTCATTTGACCTGAAAGCCATTTCCTTCGGCTTTCAGAGAATATTGTGGGGATTTTTCAAAAAGCTTGTTATTGCGGACAGGCTGCTTCCGGCAGTCAATACAATCGTAAGGAATCCCGAGGAGTATCAGGGCGTGTTCGTGCTTGTCGGGATGTTTTTCTATGCCATACAGCTTTATGCGGACTTTACCGGGGGTATAGACATTGCCATTGGTGTGGCCGAAATTTTCGGAGTCCGCTTAACGGAGAACTTTGAAAGGCCGTATTTCTCAAAGTCCATCACGGAGTATTGGAGAAGGTGGCATATTACCCTGGGAACCTGGTTCAGGGAGTACATGTTCTTTCCCATATCGGTAAGCAAGTCCATGCTCAACCTGTCAAAGAAGTGCAGGAAGCTGTTCGGAGACGCCATAGGAAAAAGGATTCCGGTATATATCGCGACAATAGTTGTTTGGTTTACAACCGGCATATGGCACGGGGCTGCATGGAACTTCGTCGTATGGGGTTTGTTAAACTGCCTGGTCATACTGGTTTCGCAGGAATGCACCCCTCTTTACCAGCGCTTTCACAACAGGTTCAATGTCCAGCACACGTTCTGGTACAGGCTGTTCCAGGTGGCAAGGACCTTCTGGCTGATGAGCTTTCTTAGAACTCTGGACTGCTACAGGGATGTTCCCACCACCTTCAGGATGTACGCGAGCGTGTTTACAAAGTGGAATTATGGGAAACTGTTCGGCGGAGAGCTGCTTAAGCTGGGACTTACGGTATCCGATTATATCGTGTTGGTACTTGCGGTGCTGCTTGTGCTTTATGTAAGCCTGAAGTCAAGATCGGCAAGCTTCAGGGAACAGCTTGCGGCAAAGCCGTTTGCAGTCCGTTACCTGTCATATTTCGTGCTGATTGTATCAATCCTGGTATTCGGAGCCTATGGCGTGGGTTATGACGCAAGCCAGTTCATATACAGTCAGTTTTAAAGTTATTGCAAATATCAATTCTGTGTTGTTTAATATTATAAATAAATATGTTTTATTTGCCGTTTGATATTTACATGGTTTATTTGATGGAAAGGCAAGATTGGTTATGAAAGCAAAAAAGATTATTATAAATGCGGCGGCGGTATTATTTCTGCTCGCAGCGGTTTTCTTCCTGCAGGAGCTTTTGATGCCCAAATACATGTCTGAGATTCCGGAGGGGAACCTTATTGAAGAGTATTATGACGAAGTAAAGAAGCATGATGTAATATTCATAGGAGACTGCGAGGTATTTTCCAATGTTTCCCCCGTGGCTTTGTGGGAACAGTACGGCATAACGAGCTATATAAGGGGAAGCGCCCAGCAGCTGGTATGGCAGTCATATTACCTGCTTGAAGAGACGTTGAGATATGAAAAACCGAAAGCGGTTGTTTTCAACGTACTTGCCATGAAATATAACGAGCCCCAAAAGGAGGCCTACAACAGGCTGACACTGGACGGCATGAAACTTTCAAAGCAGAAGATTGGCGCGATAAAGGCTTCAATGATGCCGGACGAGGAACTGATAACATATATTTTCCCGATTCTCAGGTATCACTCCAGGTGGAAGGAGCTGAGCGCGGAGGATTTCAAGTATGTGTTCGGCAAGAAGAAGGTATCCCATAACGGGTATTTAATGAGAGTGGACATAAAGCCCGTGGGATACATCCCGAAGGGCAGAATGCTAGCCGACTACAGCTTCGGAGAAAACAGCTATTATTACCTTGAAAAAATGACCAAGCTGTGCAAGGATAATGGTATAGATTTAATTCTCATAAAATCACCGAGCGTGTATCCGTACTGGTATCCGGAATGGGACCAACAGATGGTGGACTTTGCGAAGGAAAACGATCTGACTTATATCAATTTCCTCGATATTGCGGAGGATGAGATAGGCATTGATTACAGCAAGGATACATTTGACGGCGGCCTCCATCTGAACCTGTCAGGAGCAGAAAAATTCTCTGCATACCTGGGCAGAATACTAAGCGAGGATTTCAACATACCCGACCACAGGAATGAAGAAGAATATAAGAAGATATGGCGTAAGAAGGTTGATTTCTACTATGCCATGAAGGAAGACCAGGAAAGGGAGCTTAGGGAGTACGGTTATCTTAAAAGCTATGGAGCTGCCGCGCAGACCATCGGGGACGGCGGGCAGAGTGAGTAAACACGGCCTTACATGAAACTTGATAAATATAACATAAATGATAGGAGAATGATTATGAAAAAGATTATTATATTGGTTTTGCTTGCATTCCTTCTGACAGGCTGTGGAGCCAAGGAAGAGCCAAATGATAATACAGGGAACAACAACGATATTCCGGTGCAGGAGGATCAGAACGAGCAGCAGGAGCCGCAAGACAGCCAGCAGAAGGAGCCTTCGGGATTTGCTTTTGAGTACAACGGTGTAAAAATATATATGAACACCGATGCGGCTCCCATTATTGAAGCCCTGGGCGAGTGCCAGGATTACTTCGAAGCTGAAAGCTGCGCATTTAAAGGGCTTGACAAGACATACCTGTATCCCGGATTTGAGATAACAACCTATCCGAAGGATGACAAGGACTACATTTCTGCGATTGATTTAAAGGATGATACGGTAAGCACACCGGAGGGAATCTATCTCGGATCGACGGTGGAGGATATGATATCGGCTTACGGCGAGGATTATATTGAAGAATTGGGTTCTTACACCTATATCAAGGACGATTCAAAGCTTCAGTTCATTGTTAGGGACGGTGAGATAGCAGCCATAACATATTTTGCGATAGTTGAAGGATTGGAATAACAGCGCGACGAATAATATTTTGGAATAAAAGAGCCGTATCCATGCCCCGGTTGGTTCCGGGAACATGGATACGACTTTTATCTATATATCAAAAGCCTCCTTACATAATCATTCAATCATTCTTGTGATTAATATGTCACTAAATCGACCTTGCCGTTATCCACGGTCATTTTCCTGATTAATGTATAGCCTTGCGCCATTTCATCAACTGAAAGCTTGCTCTTGCCTATGATAGAGCTATATGAGAAGTTAACGTTGGGTTCGAACTTGGCTTTTATGACCTCCAGCTTTTTGCTGTCAAATACCAGGAAGTATGCATTTCCCTTATCCTCAAGACGTTCATCCATCGGAATAGTTTTGCTCAGCGCCTGCGACATGTAGGTGCCGTCCGAAAGCTTGACTATTTCAGTAACCTCTCTTGCAACAAGCTCACCGTCGCGTTCAATATATGTCTCATATACAAGGGTATTGGCGGAGGTATCCAATTCTGCTTTCACCACGACATGGTCACCCTGTTTTTCATTGGATGTATATCCGTCTTCCGCCCTGATATAGTCCTTGCCAAATTTAACTATGTTTCCACTAACCTCTTTGTACTCACCTTCATCTTTACCGAAGATGAAAAGGCTGTCGTAAAAGCTCATATCAACAACCTTCATGCTTGGAACCATATAGTCCAGGGCTGCGTCCAGCAAGAAGAAGTCGGATGGTTCCCAGTCACTGATAGGCCCTTCAAAAATATCCAGTGCGTTGGAATACATGGTAAAAAACTCGCTGAGCTCATTGCCTTCTCCAAAGTCCACATCATCAACGGTATCATAATTGCTGTTGTTACCGGTATCATAATCATAATCATCAGGCAAATCAAGATCATCAATTGCGTCAGCAATATCATCAAGAGCGTCCGCACCCTCTTCGCTCAGCTTGTTCAACGCATTGGCAAGATCCTCAAGCTGTTTGATCTCCTTGGGCTTGCTGCTGCAGGATACGAGCGACAGAACCAGTATGAGCGCGAATATTATCGATAAAAGCTTCTTCATTTGACATACCTCCTAAATTGATATATTCGGATTCGCGTGCCGGTTTTAACAATTTATTATAGAACGACAGTTTATAGAATTATAGTACAAAAAGAGTTATATTTAGTACGTATAATGTGCTTTATGCCTGTTATGAGCGGGTATAAATGAGGTTTCCGGGTTTCTAATCCATATCCATAATGATATAATATTCACGGTGGGCGGATTTTGATAAGAATAGGCGAGTTTTTGGCCATTATTCATTGTGGTCATGTTATAATCAAAGGTAAGAAATGAGATTTAAGTATCGATTACGAAAGGAGAATTCGAATGGATATATCAAAGGTTACTTATAATATCAGCGGTTCATGGAAAGGAGACCGCAATGGAACAGGGGAAATGGCAATCGGCGGTGTCAGGATGTCATACTCCGCACCGGCGAACCTGGCAGGCCCAGGAATCGGCACCAACCCGGAAGAGCTGCTGGTGGCTTCCGTTTCCGCATGCTACATGGTGACATTGGCGGCAGTATTAAGCAGGAGGGGAATAGATTACTCCCACCTTGAGATTGAGTCCGAGGGAGTCGTGCAGGAGGAAGGAAATAAGCTTACATTTAAGGAAATAATTCATAAGCCTGTTATTTACCTTAACAGTGGTGATGATGAGAAGAAGAATGAGGTTATCCAGCTGGCGGACCGGGCTGAGAAGGCCTGCTTTATCAGCAAGACAATTCAGCCGCAGGTGACGGTGTCCGTATATCCGGTGGTTCGGGTGAAGGAATAAGCATAAGCGATAGAATACGGACGGATGAGGTGGAATTTCATGAAAAAAAGCCACATATATGAGGGGAAAGTGCTGCGGGTGGATTTCCCCAATAAAGGAATAATAGAGATTGATAATATGACGGTGGTCGTTAAGAACGCTATACCGGGACAGGTTGTCCGTTTTTGCGCAGATAAGGTAAAAAAGGACAAAGCGGAAGGAAGGCTTATAGAGGTGGTAGAAAGGTCTCCGCTTGAAACCGGAGGGCCCGCCTGCAGGGTATTCGGGGACTGCGGAGGGTGCAATTATCATACCCTTCCATATGAGAGGCAGCTTGAGATAAAAAAGGACCAGGTAAAAAGGCTGATAGACAGGGTGTGTGATGAATATACCTTTGAAGGGATACTGGGCAGCCCAAGACAGTGGGGATACCGGAACAAGATGGAGTATACATTCGGCGATGAGTGCAAAGGCGGCCCGCTGGCGCTGGGGCTTCATAAAAGGGGAAGCTTTCATGACATATTAACGACGGATGACTGTGCCATTGTGGATGAGGATTACAACAAAATCCTGTCCTGCTTGCTTGATTATTTCAAAGGGCTGGGTATCGGCTATTATCATAAGCTGGCCCATAAGGGATACCTGCGTCATTTGGTTGTCAGGAAAGCCGCCAGGACGGGAGAGATATTGGTCAACCTGGTAACCTCCACGCAGTTTTGCACGTCTTGTTCTACTAATGTAGAATACAAAGGCGAATCGGATAATCATAAATGCGGGTCTTTGACCGAAAAAGAGGCAATGGACGGACTGGTTGACCTGCTGCTTAACCTAAACCTGGACGGGAAGTTGACAGGAATTATACATTCATATAATGACAGTCCGGCGGACATGGTCCAGGCTGACAGTATGGAGCTTCTTTACGGCAGGGATTATATATACGAGGAAATCATGGGGTTAAGGTTCAAGATATCTGCATTCTCATTCTTTCAGACCAATTCCCTTGGCGCGGAGGTATTGTACTCAAAGGCCCGTGAGTATGTAGGAAATACCAGGGATAAAGTTATATTTGACCTGTACTGCGGTACGGGAACCATATCCCAGGTCCTTGCCCCTGTAGCACGGAAGGTTATAGGGGTTGAGATTGTGGAAGAAGCCGTGGAGGCTGCAAGGGAGAATGCCGGCCTGAACGGAATCAATAACTGTGAGTTCATAGCGGGGGATGTACTAAAAGTAATTGATGACATAAAAGAAAGGCCGGACATCATAGTCCTTGATCCGACCAGGGACGGGGTTAATCCTAAAGCACTGAAAAAAATAATAGATTATGGTGTCGACAGAATCGTATATATATCCTGCAAGCCAACATCGCTGGCAAGGGATCTTGAGATGCTGCAGGAGAGGGGATATAAGGTGGAGAGGGTATGCGCGGTGGACATGTTTCCGCAGACGGTGCATGTCGAGTGCGTCACATTGATGTCAAGGGTGGAGAAATAGAGGGGCTGAAAAAGCTATAAATAAAGGGTTTCCCGACATTGAACTTTTCTCCAGGCTACTCTGCCGGAGGTGACAATGTCAGGAAACCCTCGTTTTTATTGTTTGCGGGAACATATCAACTACCCTGAAAATTCATAGTTGAGTTAACAGATTAGATAACGGTCATTTTTCGGGGATTGAGGAGACAGGATGGATGTAGGACTAGGTATGTTTCCCACTGACCCCAACAAATAACACATTATGATAGAAGCTACCGGTATGATACTGGTTTCCTTCTCTATAGTTTTGGTCCGCTCAAAAAGCTAAAGCTTTTCTTCGATCCATTTGCTGTACTTGCAACACAGTTATTTATCCATTCTTCTGGAGTATCGAAAAGGCACGTTAAAAGCGTGGTACCGCTCAAAAGAAAACACAGTGAGTAAAGCCTTCCACAGCAAGGCATTTGAATTCTTGGAGGATCGGATATGTTATCGTAAGCGGAAGAAACCAGACCTTCCCTAGTGTACATGTGTATGTACTTTTTCACAATTGATCTTTAAAATTGCGATTTTTAAAAATTCTTAATAATAACTCATCTACTTCGTGCATAGATAAACTTCCTTGTATTCGATTACCATCTTCGGAAATCCAACTTATGTTTCTTGCAGTATGTCCAAAGATTTCATTATCACCATTTGATTTAAGCGGGTTTAAGTGTCCAACTTGGAATCTTGACTTTCCATGAATTGGTGAAATTACATCTTGTTTAAAATCGTTATAATCTATAACATCGCCTGTTATTGGACATCTAAAATATTCATCATCATTTGTCAAAATATTTTGTTTTATTAATTCATTCTTTAATTGATGAGGTGCACCTCGAAATTTACAAACTTGAAGCATCAAAGTCTTTTCTATTTTAAGGCAATCCCTTCGTAGAGCAAATTGAACTGATGCCGGATGAGTTTCCCATCGTTTTTCTCGGTTTGTTTTGTGAGCACCAGTTAGTGCTCTATCAGTCAGATAGGTCTTAACTTGTATTTTATCTCTTAATATATTAGTAAAAATATCAGAGTCAGGATTAATTTCATTATTTTTTATTATTTCTCGCAACTTAACGCAATTTTTGATTTCTTCTGTTGTGAATAAATCTATATTATTAACTGTATGAATTGGATGTTCAGTTTTTCTAACGATATAATCAATTGGTAATTCATAAGGTAATAATGGATTTTTAAGAAATAGTTCAATTATCTGTAATTGATCATTATTTAAATGCAAAATTTTGTTCAGTAAAGATTCAAAAATGGCTAAACAATCTTCAAAGCTTGCATAGCGAACGTCATTTTGTAATCTGGTGCTCCATCTAACTTCAAACTTTGTTGAGGTAACATCGTCTTTAACAAGCTCAATCAAGAAAGCAAACCTTATAATTCCCTTTAGTATTTTATTGAATTTCGTGATATTATTTATTTTATGCATAGTATTTTCAAAAGTTGTACGTAACGAGTCAGGAGTAAGGTGGTCATATAAATCGTTTATATCATTGATGTTAAACCGCTCTTTAGCTACTGCTGTTTCAAATACATTTTTAAGTGACATTATATCCCTCCATATTTATCCATAGATTTAATATTATTATACAGTTAAATGTGTTTTTTCACAAGGAAAACACAGTTTATAAAACATTTTATGTTTGGGAAAAATATTGAAACATAAAATGTAATGAGGTATAATAATATACATAAAATGAATGGAGGGATTAATATGGATGTACAAAGAGATATTTCATTTTCTGCAAAACCAGTTTTTCATGATATTCGTAATTTTCTTGCTGGAAGATTCCTGGGAGCTACAAGAGACGAGTTTTTACTTAATGAATTAATAAAAATAATCCTATGAAAGTTTCATATGAGGGATGAAAACTTAATAAGTGATGAAGCTACTGAGCTTTCGAGTATTTATAGAAAAAGATTCAATAGTTTAGTAAAAAAATATAAATGTCTCTTTAAAGACGACGAGGAAATTGAACTTGACCCTATAAGCATTAGCTATATCCATGAGAAGCTAAATGAAATTGACTTATTTAATATTGAAAGAGACCCTATTGGTGAGGCTTATGAAATATTTATTGGTGATGTAATTAAGGGACAGTCAGGACAATTTTTTACTCCTAAGAATGCTGCACAAGCTCTTATAAAAATGATTAACCCCAAACCTGGCGATAAATTATTGGATTTGGCATGTGGAGCTGGGGGATTCCTTATTGCAGCCTTGATTCATTATATTAACAGTGGGGCAACAGAAGAGCAGATTCAGCATGCTTTAAGAAATAATATTTATGGAATCGACAAAGATGAGTATCTTACAAATTTAGCAAAGATACACATTGCTTGTTTAACAGGTATAGTCCCCAATATTAAATGTGCTGATAGTATCGAATGGAATAAAGATATTCTGGGCGAAGCCGAAAATCAATATGATGTTATAGTGACTAATCCACCATTTGGGGCAAATATAAAGGTAGGTTCAATTGAAACTTTAAGTAAGTATGATCTTGCATATAAATGGAGGACTTCAAAAGATTCGAGAATCATAAAAACAAATTCTATAAATGAAAGTGTTCCACCACAGGTGGTTTTTGTTGAACAGTGCATACGTTTGGTTAAACCTAACGGCAGAATAGGTATTGTTGTACCAGAAAGTCTAATATCAAGTAAAAAATATGCTTTTGTGGTGGAGTATATAAAAGAATATTGTATTATTGATGCTGTTTTGGGTATGCCTGAGGAATTATTTAAAACATCAGGCAAAGGAGGTACACATACAAAAACATGTCTTTTAGTATTAACGAAGAAGGAAGATATCAAGAAACATGGTGAAAAAGTTTTTTTTGCCGAAGCAGAATGGTGCGGCCATGATTCTAGGGGAAAAGAAATACCGAAAGATGATATTCCTCATATAGTTAACAATTTTATTGATTATATAAAGACTGGAAGTTTGAAAAATCCTTCTCAATTAGGGTATCTAATTAGTTTTAAGAACATTGAAAACAACATCCTTGCACCACGCTATTATACTCAGCACATAATAGCGCAAAATAACACGCTAATGGAAACACATGATTTAATAAGGATTGGTAAACTGATTGAAGAAGGAGTGTTGCGTTTTGATACAGGAAATGAGGTTGGGAAACTGGCCTATGGAACAGGCGACATACCTTTTATTAGGACATCAGATATTTCTAATTGGGAGATTAAAGCTGATCCAAAGCATTGCGTAGGAATAGACATATATGAATCTTTGAAAGAAAAACAGGATGTTAGAGAAGGAGACATTTTGATGGTTAAAGATGGTACTTACCTTATAGGAACATGTGCCATGATTACAAAGTATGATACAAAGATGGTATACCAAAGCCATCTTTATAAAATAAGGGTAAACGAGGATAATCCTTATCAAATTAATCCATATTTCTTGCTGGCAGTGTTAAGCTGTGACTATGTTCAAAACCAGATAAAATCGAGGACTTACTCTCAGGATATTATTGATTCTTTAGGAGATAGATATAAAGATTTGTTATTGCCGATACCAAAAGATAAAAGCAAGATAAAAAGAATCACTGAAATGGTAAAAAAGTCTATATCAGATCGAATTGAAGCCCGGGAGTTAGCTAGACAGGCCAGAGTTGAAGTAATAAAATAATACCGCTAATATATATAATATAAGCAAAAAAGAAATGTATATAATATATAAGACATTATATTGTGATTAAGAAATTAGTAACATAATATTTGAATCAAACAAAATAATATCATAATAGTTTTTATGCCCGTAAGTAAATTTTCAGATGCCTACGGGCATATATACTTTATGGTTACAGGATAATGCTTAAGTATTATGATGTTATTGTTCCATCTTTGATATGATAATCGATATTTCTTTCTTTGCAAAAATTTATAACAATTTCCGCTTGCTGATTGTAAAAATCTTTATGTTTTTTATATGCAGTAATATCTTTGCTATAATTAGTTCTTCCAAAAATTATCTTATCAACAAAGCTAACAGCTTTGAGAATTTCAGTGATATCTTGCTCAATAATGTTAGGTGTTGGATAAGGCTCAATACTAACCCACGTTTTATGTCCAGCATCATGCAAAGCTTGTAATGCTGCTAATCGTTGTAAATATGGGGCCGCACCAGGTTCTATACGTTCTCTGTAATCTTCATTTAAGGAAACAAGTGTTATTCCATATTCATTTTCACGCGAACAATAAGCAAGTTCAATCGGAAGTATTCCTTTTGTAAGAACAGAGCATTTTATTCCGGCATCATTAAGTTTTTGAATTACAGAAAGGCTTAACTCTTTTAGATCATCGTAGCCGTACATGAATGGATCAGTAGTAAAGCATAAATGTATAGATGTTATTTTATCTTTAAATCTAGGAATTTCCTTATCTAACAGTTCAAGAGTGTTTTCGACTATCGCTGGCTCTATCCAGTCTTCGTACGACTTCACTTTACCAAACCTTTTTGCCATCAAATAAGCATAGCATGGATATTTGCAGCCATGTGAGCATCCCTGAAAATGATTAATTGTATAATCACCATACTCTACATTTGTTTTATAAATAAGTGATTTTCTATGGATGAATTTTTTCGCTTTTTTCATGATAACCACCTGATATGTACAGTTTGACCTTTACCTTCAGTCATGAAATTAGTGGGCTTTCCTTTTTTTGTTCTTGAAGGGTTGCGAATAATATCTATACGATTCCCTTTCTGCAAATTCTTAATTATATCTTTAGCTTTACTTGTTGAACAGATAACACCGTGTTTCATAAAAAAAGAAGCAAGGGTTTCATGGAGTGAGGTATAGCTTGTATATTGGGAAAGGTGCTCTATTAATTTTTTTTCAATATCTTCTTCATGTATAATTTGATTTTCACAATTTTCTTCCCATAGCATCAATTGCCCATCGGTTTGTATTTTTTGTAGAGCTTGCCATCGATTACATATATTATCGACCATGAGTAAGCATCCGTCTTTGTGATTAGTTGCATGTATTAACCGATATTTAGGCCTTTGGCCTTTTTTAATTCTTAACGGCATATTTAATACATAGGTATAGCTTTGCTGTAATCTTGCGCAGTATTTTTCTGCAAATAAAGCTTCGGCTTCATAACCATTAATTTTATGTTTTTTATAGTCTTTAACAATATCTTGCCAATAATCTCCTCCTGCAATTTCATTTAGTTCTACAATCGATTGTTCAGAAATGTCCATTATAGTAGGTTCATATTCAATAAGGTCATCAAAAACAGAAACATCATTATATGTTGTTCCTAATGCACGACAAGCCTCACGCATAAAACCAAATGAGTTCAAGTTAATAAGAAGTTCTATAGAGTAGAATTTTCCTGTAGCAAAACTGTCGAAAAGAGAGCATTGCAAAGCTTTTATTCCATAAGGGTCAATGTATAAAAAAACATTACATCCTACCTTATCGGATAGATACTTTTCAATTTCATCCTCAAATCTTCCGGATATAATGTGTATTCCTGGATATCCTTTGAGGTTGTTTTTTAAATCTGAAGCATAATGTAAATCGATAAAGCAAGTGTGAATATTAACAGTTTCCATTTTAGTGCTTGAAATACATTCATTGATTATATCTAGCGCTATTATAGGTGAGCCTGGCTTGCCATCATCGAATTTACCTTTTCCTGCAAAACAATCTACATAGACGAGAGGCTTATATGTATGAAGTATTTTAGATACATATGGTTTAAAATAACAGCCCAATAACTCATCTTTTAC
>Ga0134101_1001255_pt1 | contig 21163 bp, 20 predicted proteins | sample 12_3_2metaG_FD_94446 | JGI IMG/M metagenome (GOLD analysis project Ga0134101, IMG submission 94446) | Switchgrass degrading microbial communities from high solid loading bioreactors in New Hampshire, USA - 12_48_3.3_201_A2 metaG | ecosystem: Engineered > Bioreactor > Semi-continuous > Anaerobic...
AATATTATTCACAAGAGACCCTCCTTGGTATTTTGTTTGGTTTGGTAACTATTATTTTACCAAAAAGAGTGGTCTCTTGTTATTTTTTATCCTATTTTAACCTAGAACAATTTTACACTAAGTCTAGCCCTCCAGCCTTTATTATATCTTTCTAAACATGACAAGTGTGTGTCACGTTTTAAATAAATTGCAAGCCCCAATAAAGGGGCTGCAATCAGTTACACTATTTCTTTGCAACTGAAATCCATATTTCGCTTTCATAATTTGGCGAATGAATATCGCCCTCGGGATATACCTCGAAATCGATTCCTCCGCAAGGTTGATATTCGCTGGTCGGAAAGAATTCGGAATAAATTCTGTGCCATAGCTCCTGAATTGCATTTGGCATAGCACCTGTGCATTTGAATATTGCCCATGTAAGTGCCGGAATTTCTTCAATAGTCAAATCACCAGCAATATCTCCACCTTCATAGGCTACACCTATTGCATATGGGAAATCCTTGTCTGTGGCATTAACTCCAAAGCATATTCCAACAATTGCATCGCCGAAGACTCCTTTTGGATTCATATAACTGCATAGCTTTTGAATAGTTCCGTCCTTTCTGCATCTGTCCCAAAATTCAGGAATCTCTTTTTTATTTACCTCGCTGTCACTTGAGAATCTTTCCTTTCTGACGATAACTTTGAACGAATCCTTTTTCTCAATCCTATAATCCATAACATTTCCACCTTCTAAAATAAGTTTTACGGAAAGTCTTGAGAACGACTTTAGATTGGCTCCCATGGCTTTTGCCTGTGACGGTGGAATACCGTGAAATTTTGTGAAGGCTCTGCCAAAGCTTTCGGGACTGTCATAGCCGAATTTCAGTGCTGCATCGATTACTTTTATATCGGATGAGGCAAGCTCGCTGCCGGCTAGCGTAAGCCGCCTATTCCTGATATATTCACCGAGTGAATAACCGCAGAGAATCCCAAATACACGCTGAAAATGAAAGCTTGACACAAAAGCGCGTTTTGCGATTTCCTCGTAGTCCAGCTCTTCTGTCAAATTTTCCTCGATATAATCAATAGCGCGCTGAATTCCAGTAACCCAATCCATAGCTTCACTTCCCTTCCGTTTGTACTTATTATACTGGTGTGTTAGTTGGCTTTCGTGACTTTTTATGCTTAGGAATGTTGTGCTTAAATTTTACTAATTATGAAGAGCATCAAGAGCGTATTCGCCTTTTCATTCTAATGCGGTTATTTTTTATTATGTGAACAAAGTTAATTTTCCTCACTTTCATCAACCATAAATCCCCATTGTACACCGAATTTATCAATAAATTGAACAGCAAGCGGACTATATGGCAGGGTTTCCAAAGGATCGACAGTGATACTTTCTTCTTTCATTATGTCATAGCAAGAAAGCAAATCAGCTTTGTTTTTAAACATTACAATAAGATGAATCGCAATATCGGTCGAAGTATCTTTCTTGCCAAAACGATCATTAAGAAAGACCTTTTGACCATGTATGTGCATTACAGCGTGGGCAATTCTGTCATCGCCTTTGCATTCTTCAGGAGCATAATCGCTGTTATGAATGATACTTTCGGCTTTGACATTAAACGCTTTTTCATAAAATGAAATCGCTTCCTTGCAGTTGCCATTAAAATGTAAATGTGGTATTAGCATAATCAACTCTCCTTCCGACAACTTCCAACAACAATCAAGCTGTCATCAATGCATTTTATATAAATGACCTTTTACCTGACGTCTAGAACATGAGACAACTTTGCTTCTTACGGCCAAAGTATGAAATATTTTCGTTCCTGACAACCAGAGCTTGTCCCGTTACTTATACAATTCCAGGGCGCCAAAGCAATCCGGTGTAATTTCGCCTGTTTCGGGATTCCGCGGGCTATGTATGTTATACATGTATCCTGTCTTTCCATATCTGCCAAGCTTGTTTTCATCATAGTGATCGCTATCCATGCAAATATGGGTGGCTCTCAGTGCCACCGTCACATCACGGCTGCCTTCAAAATGCTCATGTTCCCACAAAAACTCGCACTCGATATTAAGAAAACACTCTTCAATGAGCGGAGCATTTACGGTTTTTGCTTTTTGGGCAGTTAATCCCGACATGGTGATCTCGTCATTGTCAAAGCCGTTATTTTCTATGGTTTTCACGCATTTATCATAAATATCACGAGAGGGGAAGTTCAGCACACAGCATTTTGTTTCCTTTAAACTCTGATATAAATGTCCGCCTTTCCACACCGAACCGATTATACAAATAAATTCGCCACTGTCACCGACAAAGGTTGACCAGGATTGCAAGCAAGCGTTTTCTTTACCGTTTGATTTATATGTAGTTATTAAGAATAATGGTGATGGAATGGCAGTAACAAATTCATGCCATGAAAAAACGGTAAACTCATCCGGCCACGTTTCGGTTACTTTTTCAGGCTTTGCAGAAAATTCCTTTTTCATTTTTCATCTTCCTTTCATTGCATAATTGTTCTTAACAACGTCATTGTTCTTAAAATTGCTCTTCATCTCCAGCTATGCATATAGTACCATTCTTAACACGACAGCAGTATGTCATGTTTTTTTATATTTATCAAACATGTTTTGAGCAATTCTCTTTATCTGCTCCCGTATTTCCATTGGTTCGATAACCTCAACCTTATCACCGAAACCAAGAATCCAACTTATCATAACATCTTTGTTGGTGAATCCACGCCGAAATAACAGGCGCCCTTCTTCCGTTTCGGTATAACATTCTGTACCATATTCCTCAATAAGGCGGTATTTCTCACTGCTGTCGAATATGGCTGTTATCATATAATCATCTGGAATCCGGCTATCAAAGTCCATGCTTTGCTCCGGGATCATCCTTGGAATAAACTCCGTTTCAGTGATATGCAAATTCCAAAGGCGGTTCAGCTTAAACATGCGGAAATCCTGCCTTTCGGTGCAAAAACCGAATATGTACCAGCTTGACCATTTGAACATGATTAAATACGGTTCAATCAGCTTGTCAGCTTCTCCTTTGTTGTAGTAGTAATGGAAACCAATAAGCCGTTTTTGGCTCATGGCCTTTTTCAACAACTCTATTTTAGTTGCAAGGCTATCCTTATAATACGATGACAAATCGATCAGGATATTGTCCGAAAGAGGAATAACCGAGTCTTTGCCAGTAATCTTGCTTGCAATCCTCTCGCAATTTGAGGTGTGTGAAACGCTGTCAATAGACTTAAGACCTATGAGAATGGCTTGCAATTCTTCAGTTGTAAATACCGTAGTGTCAAGGTTGAAGCCGTCCATAATTGAAATGCCGCCGCCCTTACCCTGGGTCGTAACAATAGGGATGCCAGCGCGGCAGATATCCTCAATATCACGGTTTATTGTCCGCCGCGACACCTCAAATTTCTTCGCAAGGTAAGGAGCTGTGACTTTCTTATTCTGCTGCAAAATGGTAATTATTCCGATAAGGCGGTCTATTTTCATAGTATTACACCTTATTAACCAGGTTCCCATCCTTTGTTGTTTTTTATTGATGTATATAACCTTTCTCTTAGCACAGCAAGGCTTGTTATCTCATCAATATGCCCGAGATTACAGCGGATGATGTTATAACCGAAATCGTGCAGCAGTAGTCCGTCAAAGCATTTTTCGGTAAACTTTACTGCGTCGTATTCACCAAAATAACCGTCCATATAAGGCTTTTCAAAGCAAAACAGTTCGCATACTACCGCTGCAAGCTCATATTCCGAAGGAGCCAATACCGCATCTGCAAAGTCAATTATATAAAGCTTGCCTTTAGCATCAATCCATACATTATCAGGATTCAGGTCACCGTGAACATAGACGGGTGCTGTTATTTTATATTGCTTTAAGTACTCTTTGCGCTCATTTTGAAAGCTCAAAGGGAATTTACTCCAACGCTCGCAATGCAATGCTCTGTTTATAACATCGATATGGTTGAAACGCTCGCAGGGCGTGTTCATCCTATCTGTTATTTCCCGCAGTTTCTTGCCAAATTCTATTTTTTCTTCATCAGTCATTCCACTTTCAAGCTGCCCGAAGGAGCCTCCTGATATATGCTCCATTATAAGATAGTGAAACACATATTTATCCTCTGCCGTTCCGCTTGCCAGAAGTTGCGGAACTGATATCCCGAGCCTGTTTGCCCGTTCTATGCCGAAAAGCTCGGTCTTATAATCCGAATCGGTATCCATGCCGGATTCTTTAGGCGCAAATATCTTCACTACAAAGTCACCGACCTTGAAGACCGCGTTTGTGCCAGGCATGCAGTGTTCAATCTCTTTAAAAGGTAAATTGTGGCGGTTAAATATGTATTTTATAAGCGGTTCAAAGTCCTTAATCGACTGAAAAACTCTCCCCCATGACGACCAGCCGTTAATGTTGGCATTGAATATATGCATTGAAATTGTCCTCCAATTCTTGAATCATCTCTTCAAACCAATTCACCTATTCTTTTATCGTCTCTTCAAGCTATTCCACCTATTCTTTTCTTGCCTATTCAAGCTAATTCTCCCACTTTTATCTTCCCTTCAGCCCTATCACCGCTTTAGCGCTATACATTCGATGACAGGTTTTCTGTCTTTAGAGACCTGGCTTTATTGCTACTATTTCCTCACTTCTTCCAGCAAAGCCTTGTTTTTATACAACCAGTTTGTCATATCTACACAGCTATCTGATGTTTCTTTTTGCCCAAGTTTTGCAAAAAACGCAGAAAAAATAACTTCAATCATAACAAACATCATATGAAAGGCGTCTTTCTCATTTTCACTGAGCATTGACAAGCCTTGATATCCATCGATAACCCCTCGGAAAATTTCCTTCCAGGCTTTAACTCTCTCAGGGTCTTGATATTTATCTACAAGCATTGATGCGCCCAGATAACAAATATCAAAAATGCGTACATTCTTTTGGCTGATTTCAAAATCAAGATATCCGGTGAATAAATTGTTGTCAAACATCAGATTCCATAGATGCATGTCTCTGTGGATTAGCTGCCGGGGCAAGCTTTCATACAGTTCTTTAAAAGCATAGCAATCTTTGATTAAACCATCGGCAAAAACAATGTTGTTCTTTTCAATCTCGTCTTTAATCCATCCGTCAAGCTCTCTGATACAGTGAGCATCATAATATTCGACTTTATCTTCAAGGTCTTTTAGTGCTATATGCAGCGCCGCAACAATTTTTCCGAGCATTTTTCCGTTTTCGTATGTGTTACCTGAATATGGGTCAAGATAATGCCCGTTTATTTTATCCATCAGACTATAATAGGCATCGTCAAGAAAAACATAATCCTTTCCTTCCGTAGTTTTATAAAATCTTGCTACCGGAAGGTTTTTTTCAATAAGCAAGCTGCTAATCAGAATATTCTTTTCGAGATGAGCAGTATCAGTATTGCGCTTTAATATGTACTTGTCATCAATATTCCATGCAGACTTGTATACTTGAGTAATTTTATCGGAGTGTTTTATTCCAAACAAGGATAGTATTTTATTTATCGTTTCATTAGTCATGATTTTCCTCCACCTTTTCCGTTTCTTACAATACCCCGCTTTCAACTATGGAAAAAGTCTTGTTATCACAGTCAATTTCAGCCATTGCCCCATAAGGCAAAATGCAGATAGGAGATGTATGTCCAAAGTTCATGTTGGCGACTATCGGTAAATTGTAAAGCCCGAAATTTTCATTTACAACAGACAGCATCGCTTTCTTGTGTTCATCAAAGCTCTGATAACTACACAGTTTTCCAATCATAATACCTCTCAATTTTTGCAATGCACCAATATTACCAAGCCACATCAGAAAATCAGCAAGCTGTTCCGGTGAAAAACATTCAGCAATATCTTCAATGAAGAGTATTTTACCATCCAGGTCATCTGTAATAGCTTCCAGCACTGTATCTTTCAGTATTCCTTCAAGCTCGCATAAACCAGTATGTCCGCCAAACAGTCTGCCCTTTGCCACGCCACTGCCTTGTATCCATAAATAACCGTTATCATGATAATAGGTTTTTGATGCATTCCTGTCAGTATAATCATTTGCATCACAACTGAAATTATCAGATGGCTCAATAATACCTATAGGACTATCATCAAACAACACTTTTTCAAACCACTTTTGGCTGTATGGATGGTAATTTGGAGTTTCTGCAATAATCGGAAGCAGATTATGCCCGTAAAAGGTCGACAGCCCAATCCCATAGCAAAGCAGATGAATATTCATCACATCAGAATAGCCAATAAATATTTTAGGATTTTGCTTTATAATATCTGTGTCAATATATGGGATAATCTTAATACTATCATTTCCGCCTATGTTGGCAATGATGGCTTTAATTTCTTTATTTTCAAATGCCCAATTAATATCTTCAGCACGAGCCTTCGGATTTTCTCTTAAGTAATCAGTGCCTTTCATAGAATTTGGTGCAGGTATAACGGTAAGTCCATGGACGTCTTCAAGCCGCTTTTTGCCTAGATTATAACGCCATAAAACATCGATATCGCCGGCAATCCCCAGAGCAGGACTGACAGTTGCAACTTTATCACCTTTATTGAGTTTCTGCGGTTTAATTAAGCGATTCATTTTATTCAACCCTTTATTTATATACAATATCTACAAATTCCCACGGCTCATCTTCATTCCATAAACCGAAAGCTTCATTAAATCCATCCTCTAAAAACATCGGCAGGTAATTATGAAAAGTATTTGCTGTTGGTCTTTCTTTAAGTTCATCAATGCTTATCCAGAAATTTTTACCTTCCTCCATTTCGGTTATCAGCTCACCTTCAAAGTCAGTGGTTTTATAGAGAAAAACAATGTATCTGTCAAAGGTTTCGTTGTTGCTCCAATGAAAGATTCCACAGGATTTTAGATTTTTTATATCAAGGCCTGTTTCTTCCTTAATCTCTCGAATCGCTGAATCAACAATGCTTTCGCCTTCATCAACATGCCCACCGGGAAAGGCCAGGCCTTTCCAGCTTTTTGTCCTTTCCTGAATCAGTACTTTCCCTGTGGTTTTATCTTGAATCATAACCATGTTTGTAATTTCTACTCTTGGCATTCCAAATACTCCTTCATTTCTCCATTACTTAACCCAACCTTTTTTAACATTTCATCTACTGGTTTTGTTCCATCAACAATTACAACAGGGCAATATACCTTTTTGAGCCATTCTGAATGCAAAGTTCGACTCCTTTGCTCAATTCCCGCAGTATCATATTTGGCCGCCCATTCAATAAATTCAATGTGCTGCTGATACATATCACCACCAGGCAGAATACGTTCACCAAAGTTAATATATTCACGCTGCTTTAAGCGTTCAATTCGTACTTCTGTTGGCGTCTCTACTAAAATAACCAATTCAAATTTTGGGATAAATATATCACCCCAACCGCATAATGAGCCCGATATCACGCATCTTTCTGCTTTCGAAATAGCTTCAGAAAGCAGCCTTAGTCTTTCCGAAGGCTCTCTTCTCGTTGTGTATTTAGGATCAGTTGGAACCCAGAAAATATCATCTGTGTCAAGGTGCTTAAAGCCGTATTTTTCGCTTATTGCTTTTCCGAGTGTTGTTGTACCAGAGCCTGATGCACCGAGAATATGAACAATTTTCGGATCAAATATTTCTATTCTGCTGTCATAATATTTTTCTTGAAATGAAACAGCATTTTTAATTTCTGTTGCCGACAAGGTAATTCCATCAGGTACAGCGACAAGCTTGTCTTCGACATCATTTTCCCGGTGTACAATTGCAATAACCCTACCTGTAAATTCATTAAGCGGCCTTTCCTCTCCGATGATATATACATCAAGCTCTTCACCATCGGGCGCAATTACACCATCAATATAACCATAGTTTATGGGATATATAATGTCATTGTGCTTTGGGTGAACACTGCCAAGTTGGCGGTCAATTGTAACAGTTACTGTCTTGCCAAGGAAAGACCACACCTGTGCTTTCCGTAAAATATGATTGATGAACTCTGCCTTGCCCTCTGTATATGCCAATCTGTCGGTTTGATGTTCACTCATAAGCCGAAGCTTAAGGGCTTCATATTCTTTTGCAACCTCGGGTTTTGCGTTCAAATAATTCCTGAAGTTTATATAATCATACCATCCTTTGCTTCCTGATTTGACTACGTGAATGTGATGGGTTCTTATATCGGCGTTCTGATTGCCACATACAAAAAGCATATCATCTGCTACATTATGTTGACGATATATAAATCCTGATTCTTCAAGCACAGGAATAAGTTTTATTACTTCGTCAAAGTCACTAACTGCGACTGCAATATCGATTATAGGCTTAGCCTTAATATTCACAATTGAAGTGCTTCCCACATGCTGAATATCAGTTGCAACATTACCAAATATGGCTTTTAACTTCTCTATAGTTTGAGCCGCATTTTGCTCCCATGCCTTATCATGGTCGCACAGCTCGACCATTCCCCGTTTTAATCCAAGCATATTTTAACCTCTCTATATAGAATCTCAATATTGTCACAACCATAACGCCTCTCTTAATACATTTTGACCATGCAAATCTTCAACACAAACCATTTTAGCGAGAAGCCATGCACGCTGCTCATCGGTAAGCTCCTGCAGCTTGGTAACTTCCTTGGATTTAGACATGCGTTCCATTATTTTATCAATGGCATCTATCTTGTTCTCCGCCGAGGCTATAGCTTCCTGCCATACCAAACGCTTTCTTGCAAGCGCCGCCATGAGGTCGTTACTATTTATACCTCCTGACATGATATTTTTTATTTCGTTTAAAGAAAATCCAAGCATTTTAAGCTCAAGCAGGGCATCGAGTATCTGTACCTGATCAGCGGTATAATAGCGGTATCCCGTGTAGGGATCAACTTTTGCAGGCACGAGTATCCCTTTTTTCTCATATATGCGTATCGCCTTCACCGACACATTATAAAACGCCGCAATCTCGCCTATCTTCATCAATGGCTCTTCCATACTTATTCCTCCAGTGCAATGCACATTGTTTCATTGACGCGCCTTACGCCCGCCAGCGCAGTTCTGATATTCATCAAGCTGTTTATGAGCAGCATCGAACCTACCAGCACACCACCCCTATACTCAAAAGTTGCTATGAGTTCTCCAAAAGTCAAATCCCCAGCGGCAATCCAACTTCCGCCCATCAGCAGAATAACAAGGTAACCACTCATACCCATCAACGGCAGCAGCCCGCTTTCTATCGCCCTGCGGTGCTGTATTTTCATATTCGCTCTTCTTAGTTCCGAACTGCTTTCCTCAAAACGTCTTAATAAAAATCCCTGTGCATCATAAAGGATGGCTGTATCGGCGCATGTCACGAGCGCATTCATATCAGTGGTATTCTTTGCAATGGCTTCCTGCACATTCATTGCAAACCGGATCATGGGTTTTGCTATAAAAAGCTGGCTGATCAATATATGTGGGATAACGAACATTATAATTAACCCAAATATCCCCGGATTCATCAAAACGAGCATCATGGAAGACACGCAAATATGCACGGTAAACACAGCTGCATGCGGTATATGTAAATTTTGGTTTAACATGGCCGTCGCCGCATGAACATCGGAATTTAACCGTGTGATCCACTCTCCGGACGGCTTGGCTTCAATCTGTTGCAAGGATAAGCATGAAATATGCCAGAACAACTTTCGGCGTATTGCCCCCACCCATTTTATGACATAAGTTGCGTAGAACGTCCAGACAGTTCCATTGTATAAAAAAAGAAACAGACTTCCAATACCAAATAGTACGCAAACATAATACAATCCATTTTGATTTCCCTTATTTATCATACCAAAAGCAAACTGCAAAAAGCTTGCTTGAAGGGCCGTACGCAGAGCCTCAAAGGGACAGCGCAGCAATGTCAGAATGATAAAAAGCCTGACCCTGCCTGCCATTCTGAACAATTCCCATATATCCCGTATATTACGCATCATAAAGCTTCCCTCCATCCAGTCGGTATATACGGCTGCACCCGGCCAGGGTCTCAGGCCGGTGACTCACGCTGACAACAGTCTTGCCTTTTGTAAGATTTTCAAGTGCAGATAAAACGGCATTGCTTGTATCGCCATCCAGTGCACTTGTCGCCTCATCCAGCAGAACAACCGACGCACCTTTTGCAATAGCCCGGGCGATAGCAATACGCTGCGCCTGTCCACCTGAAACCTTCCCACCCCGTTCTCCGACAAAAGTATCTATACCGTCCGGCAATGTGGCAATCCAATCCGAAAGTTGTGCTGCATCACAAGCTTGCCTGATCACTTCATCGCTCATAGGGTGTCCGCAAGTGATATTGTCTTTAATACTCGCCGGAAACAACATTGCACTCTGCATCACCATTGCCACCTGTTTGCGTATATCCTCCGGCTTGCGTACTCCCTGGACTTCAATAATGCCACTTTGAGGCGAATATAAGCCGGACAGCAGCTTCAAAAGCGTACTTTTCCCGCAGCCACTCACCCCAATAATCCCAATTCTTTCGCCTGTCTCAATGTCTAAACTGATATCACGCAGGACCTGGTTACCACCATAAGCAAAAGTCAAGTGCTCAATGTATATACTCATTTCTCTACCTCCCTGCTTCTATTGCTACAAAAGGTTCTATACGCTTCATATTGGCTGAGAACCTGCGGAACATGGCAATCCGTCCCGGCATATTCATCATCACGCCCGATACATTCCCGGAAAGATTTATGAAAACATATAAGGTGCCAATTGTTGCCGACCCATGAATAACCTGAGTGCCGCCTATCAAAAAAAGCAATAATAGGGGGAAACAAGACAACATGGCTGACAATGACAGCAGTCTTGCCCGTGTTCTTTCTTCTGAGATGCCTGCAATTTCCCATTGTTCAAGAGCTGCATTGTATCTTTTCTGAATGAGGAAATTTGCATCAAATAGCCGCATAATTGGAAATATTGTGATCAGAGTGTCTGCAAAACCGTTCATTTGTGCATTCGCCTGCTGGCTCCTTTGCGTTGCTTTACCAATGACCTTGCTGGAATAAGCCGTGTAGAATATGATTATGACACTTGGCACATTGGCAAGCAGAGTCAACTTTGGGTTAATCCAAAGCATCCATGAAAAGGTTCCGATAAATCTTATCAAATCATCTACTATGGTAAATAAATTAGTACGAAGAAATCCGGATATATCGCCTATTTCATTTTGAAGCCTGGAAAGCTGTTCGCCCGCATTAAGGTTTTCAATTTCAGTTATTGACAAAGTGGTGAAATGCTTTGCGTATCCCATGCGGAGGTCGTGTGCCAGTGTTTCACATGTCCAGCCTGAGCACATGTTCAATGAATATGCCGTTCCCATACTGATAAAGATGGTAATCGCCGCTATGATTATTGTTCTTATGGAAACAAAATGATTTGTATTAATAATGTTGATAATAATACTGAGTTGTGCATTCCACCATAAAGATACTGCGATAGAAAATATGCTGATTCCTATGGTTAGCATGACCAACCAGATACGTTTATATAATAGCTTTTTAAGTAAGCTCATATCCCTGCCCCCCTGAAATAATTCTAATCTATGCCCCAAGGGCAGAGTCAATAAGTGGTGTCTGCGAAATACAATATTTCTGAACATCAGAAAACCGCTCCGACAGATTTTTCTAAATACCGGCCGGAGCGGTTCAGAATTAGTTTAGAACAACATATTTATATACCTATCTGAAGCATTACATTATACCCGCCTACATCCACTTCCTTAGCAATTACAGGGTCGTCAACTTTGGCAAGAAGCTTTAGTGCCAGGGTTTCATCAGCGATATTCTTGCCATACTTTTCGAGAATGGTTCTGATCATTTCAGAGTCGCTCATAATTGCCAGGAAAATCCGCTGTTCAACCTGCAACCCTGCTTCCTTCCGCAATAGCTGGCATTGCCTTAGCAGCTCCCTGTATAATCCTTCAAGTACAAGCTCTCCTGTAAGAGCGATATCAAGAGCAACAGTGATATCTTTGTCAGTCGCAACAGCAATGTTCTCTTTATACCCGGTATTTTCAATGAAAAAGCCCCTGGGTACCGCTTCAGGCCATCCGGGCACATTCACCATTTCTCTGGTTTGAAATTGCTCCACCATTGCAGCCATTTCATCTTTTGTTGCTTTTTCAAGGCATAATTTGAGTGCCTGAGTTTTTCCTTTCAACACACTTCCTGCATTTTTGAAATTCAGTGTAAGGTATTTAGTATTTAGGCTGCTGCAATCATTTAAGAACACAACCTCTTTTATATTCAGTTCATCTTTTATAATATCCAGCATTCTATTGATTGCAGCTTCATTTTCAGGTGTTGTAACTACATACATGCATGAAAGAGGCTGCTTGACCTTGAGCTGGTTTTCATTTCTTATCTTCAAGGCCATACCAATCAGTTTTCTTGCAGTTTCCGTTTGTTCCAGAATACTTTCTTCTCTTACAGCACCTATTGACGCAGGCCAATTGCTTAAGTGGACGGACTCTTCTGAATCAACTTCAAAAATCCTGACCATATTCTGCCACATGTATTCGGTCAAAAAGGGTACGATGGGAGCCATGACCTGTATCATCACCTTTAAAGCCTTATACAGGCACCAATATGCTGCATGCTTGTTATCGGAATACTCCTGTTTCCAGAACCTTCTCCTGTTGCTTCTGACATACCAGTTGGACACGTCATCAATATACATTTCAAATGCCTTTATAACATCCGCTGTCTTGTAGCTGTCCATAAAATCTGTTACTGCGTATAGAAACTCTTCTGTCCTTGCAAGAAGCCACCGGTCAGTGACTTCAAAACTTTCAGGCACAATGGCGCCATTTAGTTCAGGCTTTTCAAGCATGGCATAGGTCATAAAGAAAACATAAATGTTCCAGAAAGATAAGAGCTTTCTTCTTGCCTCTTCTCCAAGGTTAAAGCCGAATCTTACATCGGTTGTTACATTGGCAGCGGCAAACAGATATCTGATTGTATCCGCCCCAAGCTTCTCAGCAGCTTCATCAAACTTGATCATAAAGCCCGTTTTTGAAAATTTCGTACCGTCTTCCGCAACAACACTGTTGTGTGCAAGCACTCTTTCATAGGGCGCTCTTCCTTCAAGGGTTACACTCATGAACAAAAGGGAGTAAAACCATAGCCTGACCTGCTCTCTCATCTCTGTTACCCATTCAGCGGGATAATATTTTTCCCATTTTTCTTTGTCCTTAAAATAGCCGAGTGTGGTAAAGGGCACTATTCCTGCATCAAGCCATACATCTCCTACTTCAGCAACTCTTGATACCTTGCTGCCGCATTCAGGGCAGTCTATACTTATTTCATCAATCCAGGGCCGATGAAGTTCAGGCAGCTCTTCCGCCTTCTGCCCCCCAAGCTCTATCAATTCCTCTTTTGAACCAACTACAGTAAGCCTGCCGCAATTTTCACAGGGATAAAACGGTAATGGGAGCCCATAAAAACGCTTTCGGGATATGTTCCAGTCTCCCATGTTCATTAGCCAATCCTGCATCCTTTTGCCTATATATTCGGGCTCCCACTTTACCTTGCTTGCAGCTTCGAGCAGCTTCGGCCTGATTTCATCGGTTTTTATATACCATTCACGCACGAGCCTGAATAAAACCTCAGTTTTACACCGCCAGCATACCGGATAACTATGCTTGTATTTATGAGTTTTGTAAAGCTTGCCCTGTTCTTCAAGCTTGGAAAACACCAGGGGTGCAACTTCCGAGGCTTTACACGCTGTCAGCCAGTTATAGCTTTCCATAAAAGAGCCTGACTCATCGATTGGACATATAGCCGGCAGCCCAAGGCTTTGACCCAGCTGATAATCCTCCGCACCGCATCCGGGCGCTATATGCACAACACCACTGCCTTCATCGGCAGATACCATATTCCACAGAACAATTTTATGTTCTATACCCTTTTGGACCGGTAAATCCGGAAAACACGTCTCATAATGCAAGCCTTCAAGGTCGCTTCCTTTGAGGGTATGAAGCACTTCACCTTTGGTTTTCAACGATTTCAAAGCACTCCTGGCCAATACCAAAGGCCTTTCATTATCACCAGATTGCACTAAGCAGTATTCGATTTCAGGATGCACTGCCAGTGCCACATTTGTTGACAGAGTCCATGGAGTAGTAGTCCAGACAAGAATATCCCATTCCTTCTCCAGCAGAGGAAGCCTTACAAAAACAGCAGTATGCTCAATATCTTTATATGATCCTGACATTTCATGTTCCGACAGGGAAGTTCCACACCTGGGACACCATGGCATCGGACGGTAGGATTGTGTGATCCAGCCATTGGTGTGGCACTTTTTAAGAAAGCTCCATATACCGCTGATATTTTCATCAGTATGGGTATAATAGGAGTTATCCCAGTCCATCCACTGTCCAAGGCGTTTGGATTGCTCTGTTATTATTCCCGAGAATTTCTTTATCCTCTCAACGCACTTTTTGGTGAAACTATCTATGCCATAGTCTTCAATATCCTTCTTGCTTGCAAATCCAAGTTCTTTTTCAACCTCTACTTCCACCCAGAGCCCCTGTGTGTCAAAGCCATTCCGGTAATGACAGGAATAACCTTTCATTGCTTTATACCGTATGAAAATGTCCTTTATTGTCCTTCCCCAGGCATGGTGTATACCCATTGGATTGTTGGCAGTAATCGGTCCGTCCAGGAACCTGAAGGGCTCATTATCCTTGTTTTTTGCCCTTAACTTTTCAAAGCATTGGTTCTCTTCCCAGAATTTCAATATTTCATGTTCCATCTTGATAAAGTCTTTTTTTGAGTCAAATGTACCCATTTTCTTATCCTCCCTTGAATGATGAAAGTGTTACCGATAATATCAATATCGCTGCTAATGTCTCCTTCAATCATTCTCATCACCTCCATAACAAATTGTTAGTGCGGAATGTCGGAGGTGTTTTTTAAGGGAAAATAAAAAACTATTTCTCCGTTTACTAACTAGAAATTTGGCAATTGCAATTCTCCTGCTCTAATGATAGTGTCAAGTTACTGTAGGAAAAAAATAATTAGTATTATCCCCAGTTTGATGGAGTATGCTAAAATACTTAATTTAATATACTTATTACAATATGTTTTTTTGGCATAACAAATAAACAATAATATTTTTTAAAACATCGGTTATCTTAAACTCTATACAACCTCTGTTTTCTCAAATATTATTGCTTAGTATATTTATATTAAAATGCCTTCAAAAACCCTTTTATGCACCCCTTAATGCCTTTAATGTCTGCCTTTGCCATGTTCGCCTTCCATCGTTTATACATGGTAGGTTGTCTATACTCCCTGGCAATGCTGTCTTTATCTTCTTCTTTACTATTCTTTTCTCTAATTCCACTATTCTTTTCTCTTTTTTGTTTTCTTTTTTCTTCTTGCTCATAAGTTCATATATATCTCCGCCATTTGCTTTGTATACTCTTAATCTTGCTATTTGATCTGCTCCTATTAAACTCCATCCCATTGGTCGTGAACTTAATCTAGAGGATAATACATGGCTTATATGGCCTTCTGCGCTACAGCCTAACCCTTCTTCCATACCTTTTTCTATCCCTTTCCAGTTATTTAGTATATATCGTTTGCTTTTCTTTACTGCTTCTTTTTTAGTTTCTGATTCTGTTTCTGCTGTTATGAAGTTTAGTAATTCTATCACGCCTTTTTTATTTAGATTTCTTATATAAGTCCACAATGGTTCAAATGTTTGTGGCATATGGGCCGTTGCTGTTTTTACATATTTGGATAAATGAAAGTAATCTAGTACGTGTTTACTTCCTTTAATCCAGTTTAGCCCTTCTTTTATCCAACTTGCACCATCGCCTGAAATGTATATCTTTTCTACTCTATCTAAATCATATGCTTCTTCTAAATAGTTAGCTACATCTAACCATAAATCTTCACTGGCAATTAAAGAGCCTGTAAATAGTCTTTTATTTATTAGTTCGTATCTGCCTTTTGATTTAAATCTTTTCCCTTCATGGACATATATTAATTTTATTTCCTTATTACGCCCATTTTGCAAGGCTACATGATCTTCGTCTGCTTCTATGTATAGGGTTTTTACTACCCTTTTCTTAAGGGGTATTTCTGCTTCATCGTTTTCTACGTTACCTAACCTTCTTATGGTATTCATTACTGTTTGTCTTGTTACTTGTACATTATTTGATGCCCTTTTCCCAGATTTCTCATAGGAAGTCTCAATGGCTTCTTCTATTAGTTCTGATTCATATGATAAGTCCATTCTTTCATATGGATATATTCCTACTAGTTCATCTGAAAGATATCTATAGCTTCCATCTTTTTTGCTTTTATAGTAGGTCCTTTCATAATTTACTTCTCCAAATTTTGTAATTAAAGTTTTTCTATCATTTCTTCTTTGTATGTAATACTCCCTTTTCCTTTTACTAGATTCCCTTATTACTTCATCTAGCATCTCTAAGGCTTCTTTTACTATCATAACTCCTATCTCATCCAATGATTTACTGGTATTTTGAATAAATTTGGATATATCTCTGCTATTTAACATCAAATCTTCTATATTATCCTTAATATCTTTAGTGATTTTTTCAATAATTTGGTGTATAATTGTATTCATAAGAATAGCCTCCTTTATGTTATGTTGTTGTTTAGCATACTTCCATCATAACATATGGGGCTATTCTTTTTTGTATTTTTTCCTACAATTATTTTACACTAAGGCTCTAATTTTCATTATAGTTTCTTTTGCTTTAGCTACCGCTTCCGGTAGAACTTGTGAATTGGACCCATTTATTTGTTCCAAGGCATATAACACTTTTTCTGCTTTTATTATTCTAATAGCTGCATTCACTCTTGTTCTTGTACCACCTATATCTTTATCATAGTAGCCATACTGATTTGAATGGTATTCCTCTATCAACCTATTTTTCAAAACTTTATCATCAAGCTCTTTAATTCTGGCCAGCAAGTCAGCCATATATAACCCTAAGAATGACTTGCCAGCCGACTTGATGTCATCGTTAATTTTATCAATGCTTCTATATTCTTTTTCCACATATACCACCTTCCTTTAGGCCCATTATAACAAAAAAATACGTAATTCTTCAGCATTGTGACAATGCCTTTCTCATCATCGACCATCAAAATTCTATTCTTCAAATAACAACCACCCCCTCAATAAGAAATATTATTGCAAACAATTCTCAAGTTTTTCTCAATTAATTAAATATCCTCTTCAATTACAGAATTCTTAGCAGCCCCAGAAAAAGCAACCGGACAATTTATCCGGACAATTTATATATAACTTAACTAAAATAAGCAATTACTCTCCGAAATCAATGCATATGATGTCCTGATCAGCCTCCTGCCCCAGAGCGATGAACCTTAAATAATCATTGATCTCTGGCTGTGTTATTTCTTTTCCTATCTGGGCAAGTATCGCCTCACGGCTTTCACGAATATGGGGAAGATTCTGTGCTGTAGCTATAGCTTTGTCTTTGTAACCGGCTTTTAAATATATGAAACAAAGTGCGGCACGAGTAGTATGCCGTACTTTCTCCGACGGATTTCCGGACAGCACCCGTTCGCATAACATTACGGACCGCTTAAGTTTATCTGGATCTTTGTCGAAGGATAACGCTAATGCGAGCTCAGAAATCAGGCTCTCATCGTTCGGAAAAGTCTTTATTGCTTCTTCAAGAACCTCAGCAGCTTTCAAGTGGTCGCCTGATTTCAAATAGTCATGTGCAGCCTTAAAAATTGCGGTTCTTGCTTCTGCATCATTGATTTTATTCATTCCAACAAGAGCATCAATGCTTGTTTTGAAAAGGTTGGCAAGTGCAGGCAGAAGTGTGATATCGGGATAGGTATCCCCACGCTCCCACTTGCTAACGCTCTGGGGCGATACACAAAGCATCTCTGCAATTTGCTCCTGTGTGAATCCCATACTTTGTCGATAAGACTTAATGTTTTCGGCTATATATAACATCTTAACCTCTCCTAATAAGTGATTGACCGGTCTACATATAGAATAATCAAGAGCAGCTGGAAAGACAACGACGCATTGTGCGAAAAAAAATCAACCATAGGGCGAGAGCTAGATTAAATGATATATGATAGAGTATGGATTGGCATATTCCATTCTATACTTTTTGGCAGGCAGGGCATATAAAAGAAGTCGTGCTGCCGGTTTTTATTGATACTATCGTCTCACCGCAGGCTGGGCAGGGCTGGTTTTCCTTATAACCCACAAGGAAATAATCCGTTGTGTAGCCTCCTTTTTGCCCGAAGAAATCATTTTCGTAAGCAAACGCCCCTTTTTCCCGCGAAAGGTTCAGTATGTCTATTATGCTGTTATAAAGGAGTTTGATTTCCTCCCCATCCATGGAGGATATTTTCTTTTGGGGATGCAGGCGGGCCTTGAACAAAATGTCGTGCATATACATGTTGCCGATACCACTGACATTCTTTTGATTCATCAAAAAAGCTTTGATCTGTGTCTTTTTACCTTTCAGGATCGATGAGAAATAGTCAAGCGTAAATCTTTCATCAAAGGGGTCAATCGCAATATCTTTTGTGTTCGGTTCTGATGCAAGTTCATCATCCGCAACAAGCAAGAATTTACCGAACCACCAAAAGCGGGCTGTGTAACCGCTGCCATCGCTAAAGACAACCTTTATCTGGTATTTGTCAGCATGGTTCTTCTCATTATCAAAAAACAGAATATCCGCGCCCATACCTAGAGACAGTAGGATGTTTTCACCGTTATTGAGCGAAGTGATAATCCATTTACCTTTATTCCTGATATCCTTAATCCTTGCACCACTTACTCGTTCTTGAAATTCATCAGACGGGATGTTGGCGCATTTTTCCTGCAACAGAGTAATGGATTGTATGGTCTTTCCGCACAGAGTATCCCTCATTTGTCCTGCTAGTTTAGCGATTTCAGGTAGTTCAGCCATTTTCTTTTCGCCCCTTTTCATATTTTATTTGTATTATTGTAAATGTATCATGTTGGCATCTGTTCAACTTGTATGCAATATCTCACAGTTGAATTTTCTCAATCATTTCATAACGTTGTAATTCTCCTCTGTACTAACATCAAGTTCATAATGGTTCCTCATATTCATCCGGTCTTTTAACAGGAAAATAGCTGAATGTTATATGCTACTAGCCTTTTCTTATTAAGCAAGCAAAACCTCATAGACATATAATCTTGTTTCCATAATATGTGAAGAAATAAAAGTTTACAATATGATTATACAAAAATTTGCAATTAGAGTAAAAATATTCGTCATTAAATTAGTTCGGTTTTATAAATATCTTTTCCGTCAAATGTAACTGCATCCGAAGCTTGTATATCCAATCTCCTAAGCATATGGAGCAGTGTGATTTTCCAATTGCCTGATAGTCCCATGATGAAAATAAAGTCAAAAAAACACTCTCCTTTGATTTTTAAGGAGAGTGAACCAGCAATTCTCAAAAACCCCTCGAATTATTGAAACTTTAAATCTGGCTGTTGCCAAAGCCCCATCCTGATACTTATAAAATTCTGCAGCCTTGTTTAGTTACCTGGTTGATTTGCCAGGTTGCCTTTATACATTAACACAGAAGGTGAGCCCGCTGACTAGAAGATAGGTCTTTCAGCAAATACTCATGCTCCGGGTTCCCCGATCCTTTATCTCCAAAATTTTACCATATCTTTTTTGTTCTCTATGTTAAAAGCAACAATTTTACGCAATAAATCATAATTCACTTTATCAGTCCATTTGATTCTGAACAATCCTTTTGTGTAGGAATATTTAGCTACCTCAATTTCCTTTTCAAAAACATTAATGGCTTCTGACTCTGGTGCCACAGCTATGTGAGGTTTAGCAATACTAAAGCCAATAATAAAGGTTCCATGATCAGTGAACATTGGCTGATTCCACTTGATTTCTTCTTTAAGCTGAGGAAACGTCTTTTTTATATAATTCAGGATGCTTTCCATTCGCTCTCTTTTGTCCGGATCGCCAATGCTATTTAAGTACGTTTGAAAATCATTCATGCTATCCACTCACTTCTAAATTTTACATAATATGAATCGTTTTGTCACCAGGTCAAAAGCTTATTTCGGCATTTCCCTGCAGAGCAATATTTACAAAGTTTTCATACCCATATTTTTCACCGTCAAAACTCATAAATGACTTGTTTATTTGGTTTTCCACATGCCTATTCCTTTACCTTTGATATCATTTATTATGATATTTTGGGAATCCACCAGAGAACCCACTTGTTAAAATATAGATACTCATCAATATCCTACCTTTATATTTCTCTTGTTAGTTATCAATACTACGCACTCCACGTGGGTCGAGTTGATGGAATTGATGTTTTCATGCTATTTTTTATAGCATCTGTACATGGGAACATGTCAATGGTTTTTTCGGTCATTTTTGAAAAACCGCCGTTCGTGGGAACATATCGAATAGCTTCCGACTGCCAATGATGCTATACACAATTTTCAATAAATAAGATGTATTTTTATCATAATCAGAAAGAATTATATCATCCAGCGGCAAACATAATCCTTGCGAACCCCCAAAAAAATCAACACTATCAACTCCCAATTGCTTCATTGCATTTGCTATGTCGTCTGCTGTATCCCAGATAGAACTTAGCCCTCTTGATGAAATAGTTAAAAAGTAATTTTACGTATGAAACGGTCTGTGTGAAACTTTTCTTGTATGCCAGTTAATGGCTTACAAGCTTTTTTTTACAATATATTAAAAAGCATTACCTATATCCCTTAAAATATGATCTTGGGGTACCAAATCGCCAATGCAAATAAATGTTACTTGTTTGCGATTATCTTCTGTTTTTCTACTTTACGTAGAACACCTTGAAAACTTTTATTCATGATAGTTTCATGTACTTTTATTATACCATTTCCCTTTAGCTATTTTTATGATAAAAAAGCCCACCTTTTGGTGAGCTTTATCTTCAGTCAGAAGTTGCAATGAATGCAGCTTTAATTTGGTTCTATAATAAATGTTGGGGTGGTTAAAAACTGCTCCAACTTTTTTTAATAAAAATAGAGCATATAATTGAAATCTCTTGTAGAATGAAATCGCGACAAAACATTCGAAAGGAGATTC
>Ga0134101_1001257_pt1 | contig 21135 bp, 19 predicted proteins | sample 12_3_2metaG_FD_94446 | JGI IMG/M metagenome (GOLD analysis project Ga0134101, IMG submission 94446) | Switchgrass degrading microbial communities from high solid loading bioreactors in New Hampshire, USA - 12_48_3.3_201_A2 metaG | ecosystem: Engineered > Bioreactor > Semi-continuous > Anaerobic...
ATAAAGGCCACAGAGAAACAACAGCCTACGGCGTAAAGCTAAAAACAAAATAGATAAGAAAAAATCTTAATAATTACGCTGGGGAAAAGACCCCAGCGTAGCGACCTTGAGTTTTTGACTTTCTATATAATTTACTTTTTAAAAGTTTTAATATTTTAACCAGTTTTGCGGGATACTATAAAGCTACCTTATGACTGTAAATATCTACTCCTTATGTTTTACTGTTTATCGTCTTTCTATGAAAAGATTATAAATTTCTTCATTTTCTTAGAAAATTTACCTTCCTCCTAAACTGGGAGCTCTAATCATTGTTGAATGTAGAATGAAAAATCAGTCATGATATTCTATCTCACAAGTTATTAAACAATTTTCAGGGTAGCTCCTATCTAAGTTAGTATTTATTATATTAGTCTATCATACCAAGGGAAAATATTTCTTCACAATTTCAAACAGCTTCATGTTTCCTTGACAAGTTTTATTTAATATTGTAAAATTTGCTAAAATTGAGAAATTTTTACAAAAGGTGGAAAATGGCTAAATTAAAAGAAATAGCTGAAAAAGCAAATGTTTCGGTTGCCACAGTTTCCCACGTAATAAATGGTACTCGTCCAGTAAGTGATACTCTCCGCAAAAGAGTTTTAGAAGCTATGAAAGAATTGGGAGTAGAAATAAACATCTCTCCTCCCCAAAACGAATCATCACATCTTATCGCTATGGTTATAGATGATATATTCAACCCCTTTTTTATTGAAGTTTTTGCTGCAGCAGAAAGTACTGCTCGCACTATGGGTTATCATCTTCTTCTCCTTCCCATAGAAAAAGATTACGATACTTTTTATCTTCAGGACCTCGAGAATAAAAAAGTTGATGGTTTTATATTGGCTACTCGTCTGAGCTTATCTCATCTTAAGAAATTTTTTTCTGCCCAGACTCCTCTGGTTTTTTTGGGAGGGGTTTTAGATAGTCCTTTTTCTCGAAGTATTCTTTTTCCTGATGAGGAAGGTGCTTATATCGCTACGCGCCACCTGGTAGATTTAGGCCACTCTCGGATCCTCTGTGTGGGTGGCCCTTCTAAGAGCTCTCTTTTTAACGATCGGTTTGAGGGTTATAAAAGAGCCTTGAGAGAGAAAGAAATTTCTGTAGACCCACAATTAATGGTGGAAATCAACCCTACTTTTGAAGAGGCTCGTCAACTGGGGTTAAAATATCTTTTGCCTGAGAACCAGATAAGTGCTGTTTTTGCTCATAACGATCCAGCTGCTTGTGGAATTATGGCTGCTGCGCAAGAACTGGGTAGGAAAATTCCTGAGGATTTATCAGTAGTGGGTTTTGATAATACTTTTTTTACTCGATTAACTTGTCCTCCTTTGACCTCGATAGAAATTCCTAAAAAATTAATCGGTAAACGCTCAGTAGAACTATTGATTCGCCTAATGCATAATAACGGAGTGCAGTCCTATGTAATTGAAGAGGTGAAGTTGGTAGAGAGGAAGTCTACTGCGTTTTTTCGGAAAAATAATGGGGGAGGTGTGAAAGTTGGATAAAAAAGCGAAGGTGACGGTAATTGGAGCAGGAAGTGCAGCTTTTGGCCTATCAACTTTGGTGGGAATATTACGTCATCCTGCTTTACAAGGAGTAGAGCTGTTCCTGCATGATATTAATGAAAATGGTTTAGAGAAGATTAGAGCATTAGCAGAAAAAATGAATGATACCTGGGATTCTGGAGTAAAAATTAGTAGTTCTGTAGTTAGAGAGAAAGCTCTGGAAGGAGCAGATTTTGTAATTTTATCTATTGCTATTGATCGAGAAAAATGCTGGAAATTGGACAGAGATATTGCTCTTCGTTACGGCATTAACCATTATGCTGAAAATGGTGGACCAGGTGCTTTTGCTCATACAGCTCGTAACTTATCAGTTATTATGCCTATTCTTCAAGATATGGAAAAATATTGTCCCAATGCCTGGCTTTTGAATTTTACTAACCCAGTTCCTAAGATTTGTACTGCAGCTAATTTATATTCCAATATAAAAACCATTGGTATCTGCCATCAGATTAATTTTGGTTATTATATCCTAGCTGCTCTGTTTGCCGATGAGCTGGATTTACGCCTCCCTCGAGACTTTAACTTTCGATGGAATGACCAATCTCTATCTATTTTTCAGATTATGAGTAAAAAAGCTAAAGAAAAGTTTCTTATCCGAGCCTGGGGACTTAATCATTTTACCTGGATGGTAAATGTGACGGAAAAAGGAACGAGTAAAGACTTGTATCCCGAGATCGAAAAAAGAATGGAAACCCTTCCTTCTTCTTTTGAGCCTTTGACTCAGGAAGTTTTCCGGATTTTTGGTCTTTTACCGGTTCCTGGAGATTGTCATCTTTGTGAATATCTTCCCTACACTCACAATGTGAGTCGCAAAACCTGGGAAAGATATGATATCCAGATGTACGATTTTGAGTGGGCGGAGAGAGGAAGACAAAAGATGTGGGAAAAAATCGAGAGAGTAGTGGAAGGGAAAGAGCCGTTGGAAGGATGGAAAGAAGTAGAAACAGAAAGAGGAGAGTTTATTATTGCTGGAATATTGAAGAACCTCAATTCTTACGAAGAAGCAGTTAATATTCCCAACCGGGGATATATAGTTAATTTACCTGATGAGGTGATAGTAGAAGTCCCGGCGATTTTGGGTAGTGAAGGACCGGTGGGGTTAGGAGGATGCGAGCTTCCCGAACCTATTGCTGAGCTATGCAGGAGGCAGGCTCTTATAAATGAATTGGTGGTGAGAGCTATTGTGGAGGAAGACCGAAAACTAGCTCAAGAGGCTTTTGCTCTGGACCCCATGATTGATGACCTTGAAGTAGCTAAAAAACTTCTGGATGATTACTTAAAGACTTTTGATTCTTATTTAAATTTTAAGTTGTAGGAGGTGATGTAGGGAAGTTTGACTGAGAACAGAAAGAGCTGGTAAGGGTAAGTCGGGTGGTAATTGGTGGTAGTAACTTGGTAAGATTAATTTCTAAAAAGGAGGAAAAAAATGAGATTGAATCGATACATTGTTGCCGTGTGCAGTTTGATTATTACTATATTTTTAGTTGGTGGTCTGGCAGTGGCCCAGGAAAAGGTGGTGATTACTGTTGCTGCTGGAGCAGTGGGCCAGGAATTGGAACTTACCAGGGAAGCGGCTCAGCGCTATATGGAATCCCACCCTGATGTAGAAGTGCGAGTAATTGACACTCCTGATCTGGCAACTGATCGCTATGGGCTATACCTTCAGTTCTTCGAAGCCCGCCGCTCGGACATTGATGTTTATCAAATAGATGTAATTTGGCCAGGAGACCTGGCTGAACATCTTTTGGATCTGTACGAATTTGGAGCAAAAGAAGTTGCTGGTGAACACTTTCCAGCTATTATTGAGAATAATACCGTTGACGGACGATTGGTGGGAATACCCTGGTTTACTGATGCCGGTCTTCTCTATTATCGCACTGACCTTTTGGAGAAATACGGCTTAGAAGTGCCCAAAACTTGGACCGAGCTCGAGGAAACCGCTCGGATTATCCAAGAAGGTGAACGGGCAGAAGGTAATGAAGATTTCTGGGGATTTGTCTGGCAAGGTAATGCTTATGAAGGTCTTACCTGCAATGCTCTGGAATGGATTTATAGTAATGGTGGTGGCACCATCATCAGCCCAGATGGCGTGATTACCATTAACAATCCCAATGCCATAGAAGCTATTGAGATGGCTGCGCGCTGGGTAGGTACTATCAGCCCTGCAGGAGTAACTGGTTTTGCCGAAGAAGATGCCCGGAGCCTTTTCCAATCTGGTAACGCTGCCTTTATGCGCAATTGGCCTTACGCTTATGCTTTAGGGCAATCTGAAGAAAGCGTGATTGCCGGTAAATTTGACGTTGCACCTCTACCTGCCGGGCAATCTGGTCATGGTGCTGCAACATTGGGTGGCTGGCAGTTAGCAGTGAGTAAATACAGTAACAATCCAGAAATAGCTGCTGATGTAGCTCTGTTTATGGCTTCTCCTGAAGAACAGAAAATTCGAGCCATCAAAGGGTCTTTTACTCCTACTATTATGGCTCTTTACGAAGATCCTGAGGTTCTTAAATCTACTCCTTTCTTTGGTACTCTTTACGATGTGTTAATCAATGCCGTAGCTCGTCCCTCCACAATAACTGCTCCCAATTACAATGAAGTATCTACCCTCTTCTTCCGGGCTGTTCACTCAGTCCTTACCGGTGCTAAAGATGCAACCACTGCTCTTGAAGAACTGGAACTGGAGCTTCAATCACTTACTGGTTTTGAAATCGGAGAACCATAAGAATAAGAAACTCCAGTTTCGTCAAGGGACTGGAGTTTCTTCATGAGGTTTATGGTGAAAGGCACAAGGAGAAATAAAAGGAGAGGAGGGGGGTAATCCGATTGTTTTTTATACTGATGGCTTTGATCTAAAGATTTTAATGGCAATCGGATAAAAAACCATGCTGAAAAAAAATGCCAGCTCAAAATTACTGCAACGGGAGCAAAGGTTGGCTTATTTTTTATTGTTACCCACCTTCGTGGTATTGGTTGTAGTTGCTCTGTATCCTCTGGGGCTGGTTTTTGTGACCAGTTTTACCGATCGTACTTTTGCTAGCCCCCGTGAGCCAAATTATGTAGGATTAAATAATTATACTCAATTGCTGGGTATGACTATTCGTGAGCTTCCTCCCTTGATTGATGAGGCAACCGGTCTTCAGATTGTAGACCCTAAAACTGGAGAGCCGCTGTATGAGCGTCCGCTGCGTATTCTTCCTCGAGAGCCGCGCCGATACCGGGAAGTAGCCCAGTTTTCATTCTTTGGTAAACGCTATGTTCTGGGAGCCACTGACCCTGATTTTGTAAAAGCAGTATGGGATACTCTGGTTTTTACTGTAATATCAGTTCTTCTAGAAACTATTCTGGGGCTGGGTATTGCACTGGTTGTAAATAGCTCTTTTAAAGGGCGAGGCTTGATGCGAGCAGCAATGCTAGTTCCCTGGGCAGTAATTACCGTCGTTTCAGCTCGAATGTGGCAGTGGATGCTTGCTCCCACCCGGGTAGGTGTAATTAACGTGATTTTTCAAAGGTTAGGTTTAGGAGATGGTAATATCGCCTTTCTTACTCAACCGGAATGGCAACTTCCATCAATTATTATGGTGGACGTGTGGAAAACTACTCCCTTTATGGCTTTGCTTCTTTTAGCTGGATTGCAGGTGATTCCTGGTGAACTATATGAAGCTGCCCGAGTGGACGGAGCAGGCCCTGTACGTCAGTTCATCTCTATCACTATGCCACTTTTGATGCCTACTATGGCAGTGGCTTTAGTGTTCCGTACTCTTGATGCTCTACGAGTGTTTGATGTATTTCAGGTTATGTTAGCTCAGAGTCGTTATTCAATGGCTAGTTACAATTACTATCAGCTAATTGGAAACCGAGCGATGGGTAAAGCTTCGGCAATTGGAGTGATTATATTCATCTTCATTTTCATTTTTGCTGTGTTATATATACGGATGCTGGGGGTAGAGACAGATTGAGTCAATCTATGGTTAAATTAGTCAATCGAGTTATTTTTTGGATAATCGTTGGATTTATTATGTTATATTTGCTGTTTCCTTTTTACTGGGCGGTGAATTCTTCATTAAAAAGTGAAAATCAGCTGATGATGACTCCAACTACATTTATCCCCCGGGATCCAGTCACAAAAGAATTTTCTCCTACTCTGGATAATTATCGAGCAGTGTTTCAAAGTGACCAGTTTGTCCGGGGTTTGCGGAACAGTGCTATCGTGGCCAGTGCTACTACTCTTTTGTCTTTAGCCATAGGTTCATTTACTGCTTTTGCTCTCGGAAAGCTCCGCTTTAGAGGAAAAGCTTCAGCACTCTATATAGTTCTTTCTATGACTATGTTTCCTCAGGTTACCATTTTACCCGGGTTATATGCGGTAATTACCGGCTTGGGTCTCACTGCTATTCCAGGGATGATTTTATCTTATCTGATTTTTACTCTTCCTTTTACTGTGTGGGTGCTTACTTCTTTTTTCCGGGAGCTTCCTATGGAGCTTATGCAAGCGGCTCAAGTAGATGGTGCGACTTCTTTGCAAACCTTTCGCTTAATTCTCTTGCCCTTAACTGCACCGGCTCTGGTAACGGCTGGTCTTTTGGCTTTCATAGCAGCCTGGAATGAATATCTGTTTGCTTTGACCTTTACTGCAATCGAACCGACTTCTAGAACTGTTCCGGTGGCTATTGCTCTTTTCCCAGCGCTGGTTGCCCGTCAGGAGCCATTTGGAGAAATAATGGCTGCTGCTGTGGTAGTAACCATACCGATAGTAGTATTGGTTTTAATCTTCCAGCGGCGAATTATTGCTGGGCTTACAGCAGGAGCTATAAAGGGGTGAAAAAAACGGAGCCCGCGTATGCTTGACAAATTCTTTTCAGAGAGATTAAACTGAAGGTCAAGCATCTTACCCAAGTGGATGTAAAAGGCCAATTTTAAATTTTATTTTATGAGAAACAAGGGGGTGGGTAAAATTTGTTCTGTTTTTATCAAACAAACATTGAATGAAAGTAAACCTTCCCAAACAATAGTGATTATCCCTGCTCGTTACCAATCGAGTCGCCTTCCAGGCAAAGCCCTGTTACCTATAGATGGGGTTCCGATGGTGGTTAAAGTTATGCAGCAAGTTCAGAAAAGCAGCAGGGTACAGCAAGTGGTGGTAGCTACTGACCACCCTGATATTCTTCAAGCAGTGGAGTCTTTTGAGGGAGTGGCACGAATGACCTCACCTACTTGTGAGTGTGGAACTGACCGAGTAGCTGAAGTAGCTCAAATGTATCCGGAATATGATTTAGTAATCAATGTTCAGGGAGATCAGGTAGAGTTTCCTCCTTCAGTATTGGATGATTTAGTTCTCTCTTTAGAGCATGATTCTTTGGCTTCTATGGCTACTCCTATTCAATCTCTCCAGGATGAGGAGGCTTTTAATAACCCTAATGTGGTTAAAGTAGTTTGTGACCAGGATTTGAATGCTCTCTATTTTAGCCGTTCTCCTATTCCTTATCCTCGCTCAAGCCAGGGTCCTTGGTTTAAGCATATAGGTATTTATGCCTTTCGAAGAGAGTTTTTATTTCAGTTTGCTTCCTGGAGTCCCACTCCACTTGAAAAAAGCGAATCTTTAGAACAGCTCCGTGCACTAGAGCGAGGGAAAAGAATTAAGTGTGTTTTGATGACGGGCGAAAGCTGGGACATCAATACCCGCGAGGACTATGATAGATATTTGGCCAGAAAAAAAGGAAATGGGTTCTGACCAGGAACAGTTGAAATTATCCTGGTTTTATCAGCTACTTCATAGCTTTTATATTTTTCTTTTAGGGTTGATTGCGGCTGTTTTCTACCCTTATATTAGTAGGTTTTATGCTTTTTCACTGGCCTCTCTTTACTCGAGCAGTAAGATTAAACAAAGTAGTCAGCGACCTAAAATCTGGATTCATGGGGCCAGTGCTGGAGAAATTGAGGCGGCTTTACCTCTTTGTTCTCGTCTGCGAGAGCGGTATCCTCATTCTTATATAGTTTGTTCAGCTGTGAACCTTGATGGGAAAAGAATGGCTCAGAAAATACTTACTCCTTTGGTGAATGAGTTTATTCCTTATCCGCTCGATCTTCCTCGGGTGGTCTCTCGCTTTTTAGACTTTATTCAACCTGATATATTTATCACTATGGAAGCGGAGCTTTGGCCCAACTTTCTTTTTTCAGCAAAAAGACGAGGGATAAGATGCTATTTGGTAAGTGGCCGGGTTTCTCAACGAACTTTCTATCGAACACAAAAAATCAAAAATTACTGGCAAAGGGTTTTGCTTAGTTTTGATACTCTGTTTATGGCTGACCAATTGAGCTATGAACGGGTTTTGAAATTTGGTTTACCGGAGGACAGAGTTTTGCTTTTGGGAAATATCAAGACTGATGCTCTATATGAGCGGAAAAAGAAGTCTCATCCTGAACATTTAGCTCAAAAACTGGGTTTGACAGTAGATCTCCCGGTAATAGTAGCAGGGAGCATTCATAAGGAGGAAGAGGAGCTCATACTAGAAGCGTTTGATAAGGTGCGAAAAATGGTACCTCAAGTTAAAATTATTATAGCTCCTCGCCACTTAGATCGTTGTTTGCAATTGGTTCAGCTTTTTAAAGAGAAGAATCTTGCAGTAACCTCTCTTTCTAAATTACTAACTGATGAGGAGTGGGAGGTGTTGATAATTGATCAGATGGGAGTACTTTTTGATTTTTATGGTTTAGCTCAAGTTGCCTTTGTAGGGGGTAGCCTTTGTAAAAACATGCAAGGTCACAATATTTTGGAGCCAGCTATCTGGGAAATACCAGTTTGTTACGGTCCTTACATGGCATCATTTCAGGAAGTTGCTTCGGTTTTAGAATCTAAAGGATTGTCTCGGGTAGTACATAACGTAGAAGAACTGGCTTACACCTGGTATCAGGGGATTACCGATACCGAATGGAGGAAAAATGCCCAAGTGGAAGCTCGTCACTATTTTGCTCGAGCTGGTCGAATAACTGAAAAGGTAGTAGATATAATAACCAAAGATTGGGAGCAAAGTAGGAATGCCTGACCAAAAAAGAAAAGGGAAAGTTTCTTATCTGGGAAAATGGTTGTTAGAAAGAGTGGTTGTTCCTTCTCTCCTGAAAATTTTGGAGGGTTTAGTTTTAATTCTTCCTCCTGCCGCCCTCAAAAGATTTGCCTTTTTCTTAGGAGACTTAGTCTATCATTTACCTTTTTTCGATCCTCAGCTGGCTAAAACCCAGTGGATGAATATTATGGGAGAGAAAGATGGAAAAGCGGTTAATCGCCATATCCAGCAAGTGTTTCACCACTTTGCCTTATCTTTTATGGAAGTGGTACTATTGAAAAAGAAAGGAGAGCGAGTACTGGAGGATTTAGTAGAAAAAGTAGAAGGAGAGGAATTTCTGAAAAAAGCTCTATCTCAGGGTCGGGGAGTAATTTTGTTGACTGCTCATTTAGGAAACTGGGAGGTTTTGGGAGCCTGGTTGGGTAGCCAAGGCTATCCAACTGCTACTCTTGTTCGTTCTCCTTCGGTTCCGGCTATTCGGCGATTTATGGAAGAGTTGAGATCCGTTATGAAATTGGAGATGGTAGAACGAACCAACCTGCTTCCAGTTCGCTCACTCCTGCAAGAGGGGAAAATACTGGGAGTATTGGCCGATCAGTACGCACTAAGAGGAGTAGCTTGCGATTTTTTAGGCCAAAAGACGCTCTCTCCTGCTACCCCGGCTGTTTTCCATATTCGATTGGGGAGCCCAATTATTCCGGCTTTTATTGTCCGCCAAGGAGAAGAGATGAAACATCAAATTACCTTTCTTCCCCCCTTAGACTGGTCTCTCACTGCTTCTTATCAAGAAAATATTGTTCAAGGGACGGCTCTCTGTAACCAAGTTTTAGGGGAATTCATTCTCCGCTATCCTGAACAATGGAATTGGTTTCACCGGAGGTGGCGGGATTAGCTTACTCGAGCTACTTTCTTTATCTTATTGTTTCTGCAAACAAAAAGCATGTCCCACATTAGCAGTGAAAGGACGATGGAGAAGTAGCGCTTGCATGGTAAAATTAGAAAAAATGGGGAGGTAGAAAAATGCGGTATATAGATTTGCATGGAGTTCGAGTTCCAGTTATCGGTTTAGGAACCTGGGATTTACGAGGAGAGACTTGCGAGAGAGCCGTGTTGAGTGCTCTTAATCTGGGATATCGTCATATCGACACTGCTCAATCTTATGCTAATGAAGAAGAAATAGGAAAGGCGCTGCAGAGTTCTTCAGTTCCTCGAGAAGACATTTTCCTCACCACTAAAGTTTGGTATACTCACTTGCACTATTCTGAAGTTATCCAGGTTCTGGAAGAAAGTTTACGAAAGTTAAAAACTGATTATGTAGACCTTTACCTTATTCATTGGCCTAGCGAAGATGTTCCTTTAGAAGAAACTATGAGTGCTATGGTTAAGGTAAAAGAGGAGGGAAAAACTAGATATATTGGGGTTAGTAATTTTGATGTTCCTCTTTTAGAAAAAGCTCGACAAATCTCTCCTTACCCCATTCTTACTGACCAAGTGGAATTTCATCCCTATTATTCTCAAAAGGAACTCCTGAACTATTGTCAGAAAAATAAAGTTATTCTTACTGCTTATTCTCCGTTAGCAAGAAGAAGACTGAGTGGTGATCTGCTGTTGCAAGAAATAGGAAAAAAATACGGTAAGACAGCTAACCAAATAGCTTTGCGCTGGCTTATTCAGCAAGAAATAGTAGCGGCTATTCCCAAAGCTGCTAATCCTGAACACCAAAAAGAGAACCTGGATATTTTTGATTTTGAGCTTACTCCGGAAGAAATGGAGAAAATTTCCCGTTTAGATCGAAGAGAAAAGGTAGCTTCTCGTATCTAGAGCCCTTATCAATTTTGAAAAAGTTTTGACTTTTGTGAGGAATAAAATCAGCGGATAATAGCCTCTTCTCCTGGGGGAGAAGGAAAGCGAATAGCGTTATCGGATAAAGGACAACTTTCACAAGTAGAGTTGGCAAGATCAGTTATTCGGTAGTTAATCTGAAGTTTTTGGTCTTCTTTTTTAAGCACAAAGAGAGAGAAAATTATACTGATGGTTGCTCCTAGGTAATGATATAAAGCTATGGAAGTAAGGTGGCGAAGAAGAAAATAAGTAGAAAGAGTAAGTAAAATAGGGAAAATGTAAATTAAAAAGGCTATTCCCAAGGCGATGTGGTCGTTTATTTCTACTAAAACTTTGTCTCCGGGGGAGGCACCTAAGTCATTATAAGCTTGGACTACGTAAAAACCGCTTTTAGGGTCATCAATTAAAGTAGAAGAGAGGGGACACTTTCCTTCTCCACAAGAAGTTCCCCTCTCCATTTTTACCCAGCTATATTTTCCTTCGCTCTTTAATATTTGTCCAATTTTTTTCATTTTGATTTTTACTATATGCTGATTAAAATATCCTTTCCTTCTACTTTAACTTCGTAGATTGGTAAGCCCTCTTTAGCTGGGCCTTTTACTACCTGGCCAGTGGTTACATCAAAGCGGGAGCCATGATAGGGGCAAGTAATTATATTTCCTTCTATTTTCCCCTGAGCCAGAGAAAGACCTCGATGAGGACAGCGACTGCCAATAGCATAAATTTTCTCATTTAAGTTTAAAAGAAGGATTTTATTTTTTTCTATAGTGATTTCTTTCCTCCCCGAGGATAATTCTGAAATTTCTGCTACTTTTTTGAACTCAGCCATATTTTCCCTCCTCTTTACTAGTTACAAAGTGTAAACAGAAATAATTTTATGCTGAAAACCTATTTTCCAAACAAAAACACTTTTTGGTAAATTATATTCCAAGTTTGAGAGAAAAAGTAGCTTTTTCGATAATCTTTTGAGTTTATTTTGTTTTTTCTTACGCCGTAGGCTGTCTGTTTATTTGCTGAAGAAGTTAGGCTATAATATCTCAAGAGGTGCAATGGTTACTATTTCTAAAGGAAAAATTTTTCGTTCTTATATTGAATCTCGATATCCCTTTGGGGAGTTTGCTCTAATCCGCTCTCGGGGAAACCTGGGGGAGGTAGGTTTTGTTTTAGCTGATGAAAATATAGAGCACTGGCCCTCTCTTTATCGAGAGGCTTGGGAAATAACTAGCTATTTCCGTCTAAGAATTAAAGAATTGGGACTGGATAATATAGCTATGGCCGGAGTAGGAAAAGATTTAGATTTTATTACTGCTTCTATCGTGGTAGACCTTTCCGCTTTAGAGAAGGAAGAAATCGAAAAAATTGCTGATCAGATAATGAGTATATTGAAAGAGGCCAATCCTTACTATAAAAAAGGAGGGAAAATTGATGAATGAAAAAGTGGGATTTGTAACTATGAGTGAGGCAAAAGGGATAGTGGAAAATCTTCCTGAATTAGGGGTGGGAATGTTAGGTTATGCTTTTATGGGTAAAGCCCATACTAACGCTTATAAGAAATACCCTTATATTTTCTGGCCGCCAGTGGCAATTCCCAAACTGGTAGCTATTTGTGGAAGAAATGAGAAAGCAGCAAAAGAAGCCATGGTACGCTATGGTTATGAGAAATATTACACTGACTGGAGAGAGATGATTGAAGACCCGGCAGTACAGATTCTGGATAACACTAGCCCTAATTATCTTCATGCTGAGCCCTCTATTTTAGCTTTAGAGAAAGACAAACACGTCCTTTGTGAAAAGCCTTTAGCTGGTAATGCGCAAGAAGCTAAAAAGATGTGGGAGGTGGCTAAAGAATCTAAGGCTAAGGCTATGGTGAATTTTAATTATCGTTTTGTTCCTGCTCTTCGATTGGCAAAAGAATTCATCTCCTCTGGAAAGTTAGGTGAGATATATCATTTTCGGGCGCAATATCTTCAAGAGTGGATTATGGATCCTGATTTTCCTGTAGTTTGGAGATTAGATAAAAACGCTGCTGGTTCAGGAGCTCTGGGAGATTTAGGAGCTCATATTATAGATTTAGCTCGTTTTTTAGTGGGGGAAATTACTACAGTGAGCGCCTTAACTCGCACTTTTATTAAGGAAAGGAAAACAACACAAGACCCCAATAAGAAGGTTCCTGTAACTGTAGATGATGCTTTTGTGGCCCTTGTAGAATTTGAGGGGGGAGCTATAGGAACGTTAGAAGCTTCCCGTTTTTGTGCAGGTAGAAAAAATTACCAATACATAGAAATTAATGGTTCTCGGGGAAGTATTCGGTTTAACCTAGAGAGGTTAAATGAATTAGAAGTTTACCTGGTAGGAGAGGAGCCTAAAATATTTCAAGGGTTTCACAATGCTTTAATTACCGAAAGCTTTCATCCTTTCTATGAATACTGGTGGCCTCAAGGGCATGTTATAGGTTGGGAGCACACTTTTATTCACGCAGTGGCTCATTTTTTAGATGCTGTAGTTAATAATAAAGACATTGCTCCTTATGGAGCTACTTTTGAGGATGGTTATCGATGTGCACTAATTTGTGATACTATACTACAGGCGGCTGAATCAGGCAGGAGAGAAATAGTGCCGGAGGATTAAAAATAAATTTTATTTAGAGGGAGAACTATGAAATATCGAGGAAAGGTAATAGTAACTTTGAAACCGGGAGTTTTTGACCCGCAGGGAGTTACCATTCGTAGTGCTTTACATACCTTGTCTTATAGAGAAGTAGAAGAAGTTAAGGTTGGTAAATACTTTGAAATAATTTTAGAGTTGGAAAATTACTCTCAAGCGGAAAAACGCCTTCAGGGAATGTGCGATCAACTTTTGTCCAACCCGGTAATTGAAAGTTACTCTTATCAGTTAGAAGAAATAAAAAATTGAGGATGAAAAATGAGATTTGGAGTAGTCGTTTTTCCTGGATCTAATTGTGATTATGATTGCTATTATGTTTTGTCTCAAGTCTTGGAAGTAGATACGGTATTTATCTGGCATGGAGATAAAGACCTAAAAGATTGTGACTGTATAGTGTTACCTGGTGGATTTAGTTATGGTGACTATCTTCGAGCTGGAGCCATAGCTCGTTTTTCTCCAGTTATGGAAGCAGTAAAAGGGTTTGCTGAGGGTGGGGGATTAGTTATAGGCATCTGTAACGGTTTCCAAGTTCTTACTGAAGCGGGAATTTTACCTGGAGCTCTTCTTCCCAATAAAGGTGGACGTTTTATATGCCGCCAAACCTATTTGCGAGTGGAGAATAACCAGACTCCTTTTACTCTTTTGTTTACCCCGGGAGAAGTGGTGAAGATTCCCATTGCTCATCAGCAAGGCAACTTTTTTATTGATCCTCTTTATCGAGGCGAAATTAAAAAACAGATAACCTTTCGTTATTGTAGCCCTCAGGGAGAAATAGATACTAATTATAACCCCAACGGTTCGTGGGAGAACGTGGCAGGTATAATTTCAAAGGAAGGTAACGTTTTGGGGATGATGCCTCATCCCGAGAGAGCGGCAGAAAGAATTTTGGGCTCTGAGGATGGTCGGAGAGTATTTCTCTCGGTTATAAGATGGTGGGAGGAGAAAAGATGGAAGCAGTGAATGGCGAAAACGTGGCTAAAGAATTGGGTTTGAGAAAAGAGGAATATGAGAAAATTCTTTCTATATTAGGGCGAGTTCCTACTCCTACCGAAATTGCTATGTTTTCTGTAGAATGGTCGGAACACTGTGGTTATCCTCATTCTCGAAAATGGTTGGAATTACTTCCTCGAGAGGGTGAATTTTCTCCTCTTTTGGGAGAAGATGCCGGTGGTATAGTTTATGATGGTTTAGCTGTGGTTTTCAAAATGGAAAGCCATAACCATCCCTCTCAGGTAGAACCTAAACAGGGGGCAGCTACAGGAATTGGGGGTATTATTAGGGATATATTGGGAAGCGGAGCGCGACCCATTGCTTGTCTTGATTCTTTACATTTTGGCCCTCGAGAAGATGAGCGTTCTTTATATGTATATCGGGGAGTAATTGAGGGAATAGCTTTTTATGGTAACTGTGTGGGAGTGCCCACAGTGGCCGGAGAGCTATATTTGTATCCTGCTTTTCGAGGAAATTGTCTGGTAAATGTAATGTGTTTAGGCATCGCTCTCCTAGAAAAACTAACTCAAGCTAAAGCGCAAGGAGAGGGAAACTATATCATTTATGTAGGCAATAAAACTGGAAGAGATGGAATAGGGGGATGCAGCATATTAGCTTCTCAAGAATTCGGGGTAAAAGAAGAGAAAAGGCCTAGCGTCCAAATTGGCGACCCCTTTACTGAGAAATGTCTGATCGAGGCTACTCTGGAAGCTCTGGATACTGGACATGTGGTAGGGGTTAAAGATATGGGAGCAGCAGGGCTTACCTGTTCCACAAGCGAAATGGCTGCTAGTGGAGGAAGTGGAGTAGAAATTAACTTAGATTTGGTTCCCCTCCGAGAAGAAGGGATGGAACCCTGGGAAATAATGATGTCTGAATCTCAAGAACGGATGCTTCTGTGTGTTGAGAGAGGCTATGAGAAAGAGATTATTCAGATTTTCCATAAGTGGGGGCTGGAGGGAGAGATAATAGGAGAGGTTAAAAATACGGGGAAAGTAACCATAAAGTATCAGGGAGAGATAGTTGCCGATATCCCAGCCTTAGAGTTAACCCAACCTCCGGTTTATACTCCTCCCCGGGAGAAGCCTCTTTATTTAGATGAAGTCAATAATTTTTCCCTGCACAGTATTTCCCTCCCTTCCAACTATGAAGAAGTTTTATTACGCCTGGTTTCTTCAGAAAATCTTTCTTCTCGCCGTCCTGTTTTCGAGCAATATGACCATATGGTGGGGATTAACACTGTTCGCCTTCCTGGTTTAGGAACTGTGGTATTGAGAGTGAAAGGTAAAAAGTGGGGAATAGCTGTTACTACCGATTGTAATCCCCTTTACTGTTATCTTTCTCCCCGGGAGGGGGCTAAAATGGCGGTAGCGGAAGCAGCTCGGAATTTGAGTGCTTGTGGGGCAAGACCTGCTGGAGTTACTGACTGCCTTAATTTTGGAAATCCGGAAAAACCTGACCGTTATTGGCAGTTTGTAGAGGCTATTGAAGGCTTAAGCGAAGCCTGTCGCTTCTTTGGTATTCCAGTAGTGAGTGGAAATGTTTCCTTTTATAATGAAAATCCTGAAGGGGCAATTTTTCCTACTCCTACTATAGGGATGGTGGGAATAGTAGAAGAAATAGAAAAAACAGTAAGTGCTGGATTTAAGGAAGACGATTTAATTGTGGTTCTTTTGGGTGAAACCAAAGAAGAACTGGGAGGAAGTGAATACCTCCGAGTTATCCATCACCGAGAAGAAGGTCCTCCTCCTCAAGTAGATTTACCAAAAGAGAAAGCTTTACAAGAACTTCTTATAACTTTAGTAAAAGAAGAAATTGTTTCCTCAGCTACTGACTTGAGCGAAGGAGGGTTGGCTTTAGCTCTTGTAGAATCCTCGGTAGCAGAAGAGAACCCCCGAGGAGTAATGGTGGATTTAGATTGTCTAGGAGACATAAGAGAGGATGTTCTGCTTTTTGGAGAAAGTGGAGGAAGGGCACTGGTGAGTGTGAGAGGAGAATCATTGAATTCCTTGCAGCACTTTGCTCGAGAAATTGGTGTTCCTTACCAGGTGATAGGAAAAACTGGAGGAGGAAAATTAGTCATTAAAAAGGGAGAAAAATTACTTGTTTCCCTACCAGTAGATAAATTGAAAAATTACTGGGAGAGAGGTTTAGGAGAATGAGATAAAGTGGATGGAAGAGAAAAATGTGGTGTATTTGGAGTATATGGTTTAGAAAATGCTTCTGAGTTAACTTACTTGGGCCTTTTCTCCCTCCAGCACCGGGGGCAGGAAAGTGCTGGCATAGCAGTATCAGATGGGAAAATAGTACGAGAGAAAAAAGGAATGGGTTTGGTCTCCGAAGTTTTTACCTCTCGAGACCTTAAAAGTCTTCCTGGCCATATTGCTTTAGGGCACGTTCGTTATTCTACCACTGGTTCTTCTTCTCCTCGTAATGTTCAGCCTTTTATTGGAGAGAGCCGTTTTGGTCATTTAGCTGTTGCTCATAATGGCAACCTGACTAATGCTTTAGCTATCTGGAAGAAGCTGAGTGAAAGAGGAGCAGTGTTTCAATCTTCCATGGATACTGAATTAATTCTCCATCTCCTAGCTCAGAGTTCTTTTGATGGTTTAGAAGATTCCTTAAAAGATGCCTTGTGGCAAATACAGGGTGCTTTTTCTCTGGGAATTCTTTCTTCTCATCAATTAATTGCCGTGCGAGACCCTTGGGGTTTTCGCCCTCTGTCTTTGGGAAAGTTAGGAGATGGTTATATAATAAGCTCGGAGAGTTGTGCCTTTAACGTATTGGGAGCGGAATTTGTGCGAGAAATAGAGCCTGGAGAGATGATTATAATTGATGAAAAAGGAGTGCGCTCTTTTTTCTATGCTTATTCTCCTCGTAAGGCTTTTTGTATTTTTGAATTAATTTACTTTGCCCGCCCTGATAGCATAGTGTTTGGTAATCAAGTTTATCAAGCTCGCAAAAATATGGGTAAGGTGTTAGCTGATGAAGAAGACTGTTCAGCAGATATGGTAGTTCCGGTTCCTGATTCTGGAACTTTCGCTGCTTTGGGATTCTCTGAGGCATCTGGTATACCTTTAGAATTTGCTATGATACGCAATCCCTATGTAGGAAGAACTTTCATAAGGCCAGAGCAAGGAGCCAGGGACTTAGCAGTGAAAATAAAGCTCGACCCCATTAAAGAACTAATTCGGGGTAAAAGAATAGTTGTTATTGAGGATTCTATAGTGCGAGGAAGCACTTCTCGCCAAAGGATAGCTACTTTAAAGGAAGCAGGGGCTCGGGAAGTGCATATGCGGGTAAGTTCTCCTCCTCATATTTTCCCTTGTCATTATGGTATTGATTTTCCTACTCGGAGAGAATTGATAGCCAGTAATAAATCTACGGAAGAAGTAAGGAAATATTTAGGGCTGGATAGTTTAAGATATATCACTATTGAAGGTTTAAAAAAGAGTATCACCCCTCCAGGAGAAAATTACTGTTTTGCCTGTTTTAATGGTAATTATCCAGTTCTTCCTCAAGAGGGAGGAAAGCTAATTTTGGAAGGAAGACAAATTATCAATAACTGTTAGCTGTCTCACCTCATTTTAAAGCTGATATACCTAAGCAGGTTTTAGCGATTTAAGGAGTCTGGATAGCTCTTGAGCATAAAGCCGGCAATCTTCTCGAGCTTCCTCATCAAAGATACCCACTGCTACTGGTCCATAGTGACTTCCTTCGCTTATTCCTTTTATAACCATTCCATGGATTAAAAGAGCAGAGAGAATTGACCAGATAGTGGTTTCATTGCCTCCTGCCCGGTTGGCTGAGGAAGAAAAAGCTCCTCCTATTTTACCGTTTAAATCGCCATGAAGTTTGATACTTTCGTCCAAAAATTCTTTGATTTCTGCTGCCATTGTCCCATAATAAGTAGGAGAGCCAATGACTATCAAATCGTATTTTATTAAGTCATCTACCTGAAATTGAGAAACATCAGCTAAATCAGTGAAAACTCCTTCTTGACTCAAGGTTTCGGCAATGGTTTGAGCCATTTTTTCAGTTATTCCAGTACGAGTGTAATAAAGCACTAGAGCTCGTGACATAAGATTTCCTCCTCTTTATAGATAATTAAACATACTTTTTAAGGAAAGTTCACCTTCAATATTTTGAATAATTTTTTCTCTACCTGGGAATAGAGCAAAAAAGTTTTCTCCGGAATAGTTTTCATCATTAACTCTTATATTCACTCCCAGAGCTGGTTTTTCGCACTTTAATATCAAATTTTTGCCTGCTTTCTCATAACTTATTCGAGGGTCTTCTAAATGATGAAGTCTCAAATCGGCAAATATTTCGTGATTCTCAATGATTATTTCTCCTTTTTGTTCTAATTTGAGGAAAGCTACTCTAGATTCTAAAATAGAGGAGTCAACTTCTAATTGACCAACTAGAACTACCGAGTCTTCTGGAACTATCAAATTATGATAAGTCTCTTTCTTCTCTAAATTGCCATTGAGCTCCCACAATTCAAATTCTAAATCTACTTCACTATAACCTCCATCGTTTATTATTGAAATGAATATCTGCCCGTCTTTATTTTTGGCGATGGGAAGCAAACTACTATAAAACCTTTTAGCATAGAAATATAGAGCTTTGGGTCTTTTAAAATAGTCTATGGATGACCAGCTGAAAACTGGCCAAGAATCATTTATTTGCCAGTAAAGCGTTCCAGCGGTTCTGTATTTTCTACTTCTCCAATGTTCTACCCCAGTTTTAATAGCTTCGGCCTGGTTTAACTGGGTGAGATAGATGAGAGAATCAAAACTGGATATTAAACCATAGTGATTATTTATAAATTTTAGCAGTCTTTCTGGTCCTTCTGTTTGTTTATTATGGTTTAGCATAACTGGTGAGAACAGGTTTTTATCTTTTTCTGAGGCAAAGAAATTTATGGTTTTCGCATCCGGTGCTGCTTGAAAACCGAATTCGCTGACAAATTTGGAGGTATCCCGAGAATAATATTTATAGTCTTGCCAGCTTGACCAGACTTCCCACACATGTCTATCTCCGGCTTGGTCAGAATTGGCTCGTTCTCCTCCGTAGGGACTAGAAGGCCAGTAAGGTCTTGAGGGGTCTTCTTCTGAACATACAAGAGGGAAGTCTTCTAAATACAATCTGTTACCTAAGTTTTTCCCGTCCACTTTTATTTTATAATCCCATTCTTCAAATCCCCAATTATTTTCGTTATTTCCGCACCAGATAGCAATACTGGGATGGCTTCTGAGTTTTATAACATTATGTCTTATTTCTTCGTTGGCCAGTTTTCTGAACCAGTCTATATGGTCGGGGTATTCGGCGCAGGAAAACATAAAATCTTGCCAGACTAGAATACCTAATTCATCACAATAGTCATAAAAAGCAGGGTCTTCATATAATCCACCACCCCAGATTCGCAGCATGTTCATATGGGCATCTTTAGCCATCTGGAGCAAAGTTTTGTAGTCTTTCTTAGTTAACCAGCTTAAAATATTTTCTCCTGGTATCCAATTGGCACCTTTGGCGAATAATTTTTTTCCATTTATCTCAAAAATAAAACTCTCGCCTTCACCATCGTTTTCTCTTATTATTTTCACTGTTCTGAATCCAACTCTCTTTTTTTCAGTATATATTTCTTTCTCATTTTGGAGCAATTTGAATTCTACGGAGTATAGGTAACTTTCTCCTGAACCATTGGGATACCACAGCTTTATATCTTTTATTTTTGTTTTCCCTTCAAATTTAAAATTTCTAATATTGCGGTTTACCGGAAAGCTACCTATTCTCTTATCATCCAGGATAATTTCTACTTCGTAGGTCTCAATTTCATCCTCTATAGAATCGATGTAACCAGAAAAAACCACACTTCCATTCAGGTCTTCAAGATAAGCGGTTGAGCCATAGATTCTAGCATTAGGATAGCAATCTAAGTAGATATTTCTATATATACCACTGGTGGCAATTCTTGCTCCCCAGTCCCATCCGTAGGAATATTGTGCTTTTCTTATATATACTCGAGCCGTTTCTTCGCCAGCATGCAGTTTACCGTAGTTTTTTTCCAAAGTTTTTGGTATCTCTATAGGAGATTCTATCTTGATCTTTAAAAAGTTTTCTCCCTCTTTTAAATATTCTTTTATAGGGAATCGATATTCGATGAACATGTTTTCAGTTTTTCCTACAAATTCTCCATTCACATACACCTGAGAGAGAATATCCACTCCTTCTAGCACTAAATCGTAGTTGGACTTTTGGTCTAATTTATCTACGTAGAAAGTTCTCTCATAAACCCAGGATTTTTCTTCTAACCTCTTAAACAACTTCTCATTCACTCCCACATAAGGGTGAGGCATTAAATTCAGACGCACTAAGTCTCCTTGTACCGTACCTGGAACATTGCCTTCGAAATCAAATTCCCTTTCCTCATCATGGATTTTCCATTTCCCATTTAAAGAGATCTTCAAAAGATTTTCTCTCCTATTAATCTATGGTCATTTTAAAAATTCGCTGTTACAAATATTCTTTAGCTTATTATACTACTAATGTTTTTTAACCCAAGTTGCATCATAAGTTCCAGAAATCAGCCTATATCAGGTGTTTCCTTTTGGGGATTCTCATTTTCAGGTAACACAGATTGAAAGACTGGTAAATCAGGAGATTATACGAGTATTTGGATAGCTTTTCTTTTCCAATACTCGTCCTGACGTTTTCTTCTTCAGTAAGTTTTGTTTCCCCAGTGCCTGCGGCACTGGGGAAAGTGTTTTTTTCTTAATATATATTTTCTTTTTTTCTCTTTGTTTTAATCTTTTAGCGCCGTAGGCTGTTTTCTTACGCCGCAGGCTGCTTTATACTATAAAAATAGGGAATTTTCTGGTAAAAGTCTGCAACTTGGGTTGGTTTTTTGTCTTTTAGTTTATATCATAAATAGTCTCAGATGCCCGATTACTAATTTAGGGCATGACAGAAAA
>Ga0134101_1001264_pt1 | contig 21000 bp, 16 predicted proteins | sample 12_3_2metaG_FD_94446 | JGI IMG/M metagenome (GOLD analysis project Ga0134101, IMG submission 94446) | Switchgrass degrading microbial communities from high solid loading bioreactors in New Hampshire, USA - 12_48_3.3_201_A2 metaG | ecosystem: Engineered > Bioreactor > Semi-continuous > Anaerobic...
AATATAAAACGGCACATTCTTATATGCGAGATCAGAGCAGGTGCCGCCGTCCGCATTCCATATATCGACCGTCTGTCCGTTTTTGACAAACGGGGTAAACCGCTCGCCGAGTCCGTACAGTTTTTCGCCTATCTCGAGGCCAAACTGCTCCAGCATAAATTTGCCCCATGGAGCACTCACATAGGCAAGGGGACGGTCTGACGTACCGGTAAGAAACCGGCCGTCATAGAAATATCTGACGCGGAAATGTGCGCAGGAAACTACTGCGGTGAGTTTGCCGCTCGAGATTCTAATTTCGTCCTCAGTGCGCTCTACCTTAAGCTCGCAGGGTTCTTCATATATCTGAAAACGCGGTTCCTTTTTAGCGGTTCCTGCAAAATGCACAGCTTCAACCCGCAATACGTCCGGCCTTGGAGCTGTAAAACGGATTGTAAGCAGCGGGTGATTCAGGGTCTGCCCTCGGTCGGTCACATTGAGGTTTGCGGCATAAATGGTAACGCTGTCTTTCTCCTCTTTTATGTCGCGTACTTGAACGGCGCGGCTAAACTCCACGCCCGGTTTTTTGAGCCAATATCCGTCGGTAAATTTCATTGAATCAGCTTCCTTTCAGGAATGTTGGTTTTTGATGATTCTCAGAGGGATTGTTAAGGTGCTGCTCCCGAAATTTCGAGGGAGAGATACCGTAAAATGTGCGGAATGCCTTGCTGAAATAGTTGCTGTCCTTGTAGCCTAACCGCTCCGAGATTGACTGTATACGGAGATCGTTTTCCAAAAGCAGTTCTTTGGCGCGGGTCATGCGGGATTTTAAAACGTACTCATAGATTCCGGTATCGTATTTTTCTCGAAATAGTCTTGAAATATATTCTTTCGAAAAATGGAATTTATCAACCAGCTCAGAGAGATGAATATCACGGGCATAGTTGCGGTCCAGATAATCCTTGACGGCATCAGCCAGACGTTCCGCGCCCAGGGAGGAAGGTTCATTTTGTTCCCCGCGCTGCACGTGGTTCTCTTCGTCGAGGAGGTCCCGTGCTTTTTTCAGCGCGCTGTTAAGGTCCTCCTCAACAATAGGCTTCAGCAGGTAGTCGATTACATGATACTGTATTGCAGTTCGGGCAAAGGTAAATTCGTCATAGCCGCTGACCACAATAATCTTTGCGTGCGGAAATTCCGGATATGCCGTTTTCAAAAACTCGCTGCCGTTCATCATCGGCATCTTCATGTCCAAGAAAACAATATCAGGCCGGAGCTCTCTCATAGCGGAAAGACCCGATTTCCCGTCATAAGCGGACTCCGGCTCGGCTATATCTAACTGGTACCAGTTACCCAATGCTTTTATTACACGATGAACTGGTTTTTCATCGTCGATTATCAACGATCGATACATGAAGCTCCCCCCTTCTGACTTAGAGGAATCATCAAATCTACTCTCGTCCCCGTGCCGGGTGTACTCGAAATCAAAAGAGAAGCACGTCCATCATAAAGTATCTTAAGCCGCGCAGCAAGGTTCGGCAGGCCAATGCTGCTGCCCTCCGCGTTGTCCAGTTCTGTCATGCTGCGAACCTCAGCAAGCCGCTCTTCAGTCATCCCCTTTCCGTTATCAGTTACAGTAATACGGAGAAAATCGTTCGAAGTGCGCACTTGAACCGCTATGGAAATCAATTCGCAGCTGTTTTCCAATCCGTGTTTGATGGAGTTTTCCACCAGTGACAGAATAGAAATCTTGGGTATCATCTGCTCTTCAAGTGCCTTATCCGCATCAATGCTGTAGGCAAGCCTGTCCTCAAACCGGGCAGTCTGTAAAAACAGATATTGGCGCACATGCTTTAATTCCGTCCCGACCGGAACTAAGTCCTTTTCCCGGACGGAATACCGCAGTAAAGACGCCAGCGATTCGACCATGCGCTGTATCGTTTTTTGGCCGGAAAGCACCGCCTCTGTGGAAATCGTTTGCAGCGTGTTGTAAAGGAAATGCGGGTCCACCTGCGCTTCCAGTGCTTTCATTTGCGCAATTTTTTCATGGAGTTCGGCGACGTAATTCTTCTGGATCAGCTCGTCGATCTGCTCCGTCATCCGGTTAAACTGTTCTGCCAAGTTGTTTACCTCGGCACTGCCGCCCCCTTGTACTTTTGTCTTGAAGTCACCGCGTCCTACGTTCTGCATTTGTTTTGCCAGCATCTGCAGCGGGCGAAGCTGAGCGCGGATCAGCGCATAGATAACACCGGCAGAAATGATAAAGGCAACCAAAACTAAAAGCAGGCTGATATTTCGCGTGTTGACTACCGGTTGGCGAAGAACATCCTGCGGCAGAAGCCGGATAAGCTTCCACCTTCCGTCTTCAGTATCGCTGAACACTGCTAAGTATTCTTCTCCCGAAAGCTGCACAGAACGGCTCCCTTTGCTGTTTTTGCCCGAAAGCGCAGAAGCGACAAGTGGCAGAGAATTTGTATTCAGGACATTGCCATCACTCGAAAAAGCAAGTTTTCCATCCTGATCTATTATTCCAAGAATTCCTTGAACACCGCTGCTGTCAGAAGAAAGATTGCGGCAGAACGAATCGTCTACCGTTATCTTTACGAAAGCAAGCGGTCGGCGGTTGCTGATATTGATATACAGACGGCATATTGTCAAAAATTTTTTGCCGTCTCCATATTCTGTGCGGAAAGTCAGGTAATTGCCCTTTGCAGCATAAGTCTGTCTATACAAGTAAATCTCATCAGCGGAACCAAAGGGAAAACTCCTCACATTAAAATCGGAACTGCTGATACTGAAACAGGTTTTGCTTTTCAGCAGGTAAAACTGGTATGAAACCACATCATTGCGCGATAAAAAAGTGTTCCTGAGCAAGGAGCTGACAGTGGAATAAGCAGAATAATCAATAGGTTTTCCGGAATTTATAATATTAAATATCTGGTCATTATACCGCAGCTGCATGGTATAATCCTCTAATTGATTCATATAGCTGACGTAATTGTTTTTCTTCAGGTCCAGGATTTCCAAATTCGAATCAGACTGCTGCCGGTTGATGATATCAATGGTACGCTGATAGTTAAAGACCGTAATGGCCGTAAAAGAAAAAAATACAATCAGCGTAATGGCAATCATCATCTGTTTTACGACTGTCATCTGATGAAATTTTTCCTTGACCCTGACCAGAATGTGCATCTGGTTGCCTCTCCATTTCCTTATATGACGGAATTTTTATAAATTATAGCATAAAAAATTATACGAGTTAAGGATTTTTTTGTATCTCTTTTTACCCCTAATAGTTTTCGATTTTCACTTTTCTTTTAACAATAAACATATTATCATAGGGTGAAATGAAAGCTAACAGCATATTGTTCGTTCAAAAAAGCAAGGAGGTAAAATATGAAAAAGTTGATTGCCTTGTCTCTTTGCGCAGTTCTTCTGGCCGGTACCATGGCCGGTTGCTCAAGAGGCGAAAAAACAACTAACAGTACAGCTTCATCAAAGAGTCCCGTTACCTTAAACTTCATGTTGAACAGTCCGGAACTTACTGATCAGTACAAAGCCATGGCAGCTGAGTACAAGAAAGTTGCTCCGAACGTCACCATCAACATGACAATCATTCAAAACGACTATCAGACAGTATTAAAATCCAAACTAAATTCAGGCAATATTCCCGACCTGTTCATGTCCAGTGCTTATAACGACAACAAGGTCTATCAAGACTATACTTACGACCTGACAAACGAAAGTTTCATGAAGAATTTTAACCCGGTGTTCCTCAAGAGTGTTACATTAGACAATAAGATTACAGGATATCCGTTCCTTGTCCAGTCTCATTCCTTTATTTACAATAAAGATCTGTTCAAAAAAGCAGGAATTACTAAACTGCCCACTACACTGGACGATTACAAGGAAGTTTGTGAAAAACTGCAGGCTAAGGGCATTCAGCCGTTCAGCTCCGGTTTTGCTGAATGGTGGGTTCTGCCTCAGATGACCTACCCGTCTATGAGTGACGCATACGATGGCGATTACAACAAGCTCTTCAGTGACATTAAGAGCGGCAAGTTAAAATTCGGCGATCTCCCGCAGGTTGACTTTGCTCTTGATTTGATCGACCTTGTTAAGAAATACAGCGGCTCTAAACCGATGGAGTCCACTGCAGATATGCAAGTTTCCGACTTTGCTAACGGCAAAGTTGCCATGATCCATCAGGGCTCATGGGAAGAGGATTCTATCCGCAAGATTAACAAAGACATCGACATGGGTTACCTTGAAGCTCCCCGCATGGACGGAAAATCTGTTATAGCCGTCGATTCAAACCTGACTATGCGCGTTTCAAAAGATTCCAAAAACCTAAAAGAAGTTCTCTCATTCCTGGATTGGCTGACCACTTCTGATTACGGCAAATCTTGGATTCCGGAAGTTGTCAAGCAAATTTCCCCGCAGAAAGATGCAGCAAGCCCCGACACACAACTGGCTAAGGAAACTGCAAAGGCTGTAAACGACGGGAAAACATGCCAGTGGTGGATATTCTGCGGCCCCGATGGTATCGAACAGCCGTTCGGCACAGCATTCCAGAACTACGCAGCGGGTGCTTCCCGTCAGCAAACTAAAGACAATTTGACTAAGATATTTGTAGATGCCTATAACGCAGAAAGCTGACAGTAAAATCATTTATCAGGTCTGGTGAGGGGGACGTTTTTGCCCCCCTCATTTTTGACCAAATCCTGGAGGTCTAAGTCTATGAATCAGGCACGGAGAAAAAAAGTCAGCCATGCTCTGGAGTTTCTTGGCTTTACTATGCCCGCAGTAATTGCAATCCTACTGTTTGTCGGAATTCCCTTTTTCATGTGCATTTTTTATTCTTTACGCAAATGGAACGGCATTCAGCGTAAATCAACTTTCATCGGGCTTCAGAACTATATTCGTGCTTTTACTAATGACTCTACGTTTATAAAAGCCATCGGATATACGCTGCTCTATGCCCTTCTGACGGTTATCCTGATCAATATAATAGCTCTGCTCCTTTCAGCGATTCTGGAACAGTCAAACTTATGGGGCAAAGGATTTTTTAGGGCTGCTTTTTACATTCCGAATATTATCAGTCTTATTATTATCGGCTTTATCTGGAAGTTTATTTTCGGACGAGCTTTTGAAGCGATACATCAGGCGACAGGCATTAGAGCATTCGGATGGAGCTGGCTGGGGCAACCCAAACTGGCAGTTATCAGCACTGTACTTGTCACTGTGTGGCAGGCGCTCGGATTCTACATGCTGATATATATTGCCGGGCTGCAGTCCGTGCCGGATGATGTTCTGGAAGCCGCAACAATTGACGGCGCGGGTAAAGTCCGCCGCTTCTTCTCGGTTGTTTTGCCCTTGATCGTTCCATCTATTACAGTATGTACCTTCTACTCGATTGCAAACTCTCTGAAAATGTTTGAACTAATCTTCACACTCACCGGCGGCGGTCCGGGCGATGCAACGACTTCTGTTGCACTTGATATCTACAACACCGCCTTTAATAGTAACCAGTATGGCTACGGCAGTGCCAAATCCGTTATCCTGTTCGTCATGGTGGCCTTTATCACCATTCTGCAGGTAACCCTATTCAAGAAAAAGGAGATAGAGGCATGAAAAAGACAAAAACTTCCTCCATTATTACATTTGTCGTTATGCTGATCATCCTGGCCTGCTACCTCTCCCCTTTGCTGCTCATGGTGTTCGGCTCCTTTAAATCCTACAGCGAAATCATGTCTCACGTTTTGGAAGTACCACAGCGTTTTTCCTTTGACAACTTCAAAAATGTTTTTGAAAGCATGAACTATCCGAGGTCATTCCTCAATACGCTGTTTGTCACAGTGTTTGGCGTCGCAGGTATTGTTGTTATCAGCTCCCTCGCAGGATATAAGCTTTCTCGTACCAAAACACGTTACAGCTACCTCATCTTCCTGTTCTGCATTATGCCAATGATGATTCCGTTCCAATCATTTATGATTACACTGGTAAAGCTGGCAAAAGAGCTTGGCCTGCTCGGCAACCTTTATGGACTTGGTATCATCTACTGGGGACTTGGTGCGCCGCTTTCAATCTTCCTGTATCATGGATTCGTCAAGGGAATCCCGCATGAACTTGAAGAGTGCGCTTCGCTGGATGGCTGCTCGCCGCTGCGTATGTTTGTCAGCATTATTTTCCCAATGCTCAAGCCGGTTACAGCAAGTGTAGTTGTCGTCAACGCCATGTGGATCTGGAATGACTTCTTGCTCCCCCTTCTTACCATCAACAGCAACGACTCTGTCAAAACCCTCCAGCTCGCTGCCTATGGTTTTATGGGACAGTATAAAATGGAATGGCAGAACATTATGGCCGGTGCCATACTGATTATCATTCCGGCACTGATTATCTACCTGATTTTCCAGAAAAACATCGTCAAGGGTATGGTCGCAGGTGCCGTCAAAGGCTGACAGCTTAAGAACTTTACCAATTCTTATTTTTAAAGAGCACTGCAAAGCGAAAAGTTTTGCAGTGCTCTTTTAGTATATTTAGCGCAAGCCTCAAGGAGATTGGCAGGCACCAGCGCATAACATTTAAATAATCTAAAAAAAGCGGTACCTGTTGTGTCCAATTCAACAGGTACCGCTTTTTATTTATTACAGTATATTAGACAAAATTAAAATTCAAAAACTATTCTTGTCTTAGGCTAAGCAGATAAACCCCTAACACTATTCAAAAATTATTCTGCTATTTATTTTTATCTTCCGGCCATTGGGATTTCGGAACATTCATATAAACCTCTTCAACAGTGTGGAAACCATCTTTTATAACTGTGGAATACATATTTTCTTTATCAACTGCCAGAGGTTCAATTTTAAGGTATGGAACATCATATTTACCGTCGTTTATCTTTTCACTGAAGGTTATCTTCTCGTTTTTTGCCAATTTCACAGCAACGTCCGCAGCAGCAGTGGCAAGTTTACTAATTGGTTTGTATACGGTCATAAGCTGCTGCTCTTCAACAACCCGCTGGCAGGCGGCTATGTCAGCGTCCATTCCTACAACGGGAACTGATGAGATAAGATGGTATTCTGCGAGAGCGTCTATAGCTCCGGCTGCCAACGTGTCATTTTCTGCAATAATGGCATCTATATGTGTATCATCTTTTAACAGTTTAGCAATACTGTCAGAGGCTTCATCTGCCGACCAGTCTTTAGTTACTATCTGTTTGACGATTTTTATTTGCCCTGCCTTTATGTATTTGTTGAGAACATCCATTATTCCTTTGTTAATCATAACAGTATTATAGTCAGTAGACGGGCCATTGATTATTACATAGTTTCCCTTGCTAACCGCTTTTATCATTGCATTTGCTTGTAATGTGCCGACCTTTTCATTGTCAAATGAAGCATATAAATCCACATCGGCATTTAATACAAGGCGGTCATATGCGATTACCTTTACCCCGTTTTTCTTAGCGTAGTTGACTGCTACGGCTGCCTTACGGCAGTCATAAGGTATGATGACAAGCACATCTATTCCCTTTGCCACCATATCTTTTACTTGGGAAATCTGCGTATCGGCATTGTTGTAAGCGACATTGACAATAACGTCTGCGTCTAATTTTTCTGCTTCTTTTACAAATGTATCTTTGTCAATATACCAGCGTTCCTGCTGCAAATTGTCTATAGAAAAACCAATAGTAATTTTTTGGGAAGAGCTTCGAGAACTTATGTATTTCCGGTCTGAACATCCTGTCTGTATTATGACTCCAAACATCATAATAAAAATTATTAGAACAGTACAGGGCTTTTTCAATATTCACTGCCCTCCTTTTTATTTATTGTTCATTGAATAGGATCTGTACTCCGTTGGCGTTACCCCGACAATTTTTTTAAAAACTCTGCTGAAGTAATTAGGATCGGAATAACCCACAAAATCGCAGATTTCTTTGTTCCCATAATTACTATTAGCGATTAGCTTTTTCGCCTGTTCTATGCGAAGCTTGGTTAAATAATCAATAAAGGTGTATCCTGTTTCCTCTTTAAAAATTTTGCTGAAATACGTTGGGCTAATATTAAGCTCTCTGGACATATATTCCAATGTTATAGCTTTATTATAATTTTGGGTTAAATATTCAATCGCTCTTTTTACAATACATGAAAAATTGTTTTTCTTAGCCCTTGCCATTTCATCGCTTGTCCGCCTGATATTGTCTATCATCCACGTCCGTATAAGGTTTATATTGTTTATCGACATATATTCTGACAGGCAATCTGCGAATACAGCGTTGTCACTGTTGAGATTATAATCTTTTGAAATACGCCAAATGGCAGCCACCAGTTCCAGCAGATTTAATTTTAATTTGTCAATATTACCCCTATCCTGTTCAATTAGCCGGCAGAAAATATGTTCAAAAGCAGCGACACTCTCTTCTGTTTCTCCCAAAATTATTTTTTTAACCAAGTTTTGCTCTATATCTTGTTTATATGACCTTTGGATATCCCGTTCCATTGGTATGTCGTTAATATGGACTACTCCGCCTTCGTCCATATAATCAATGGCTATTAACGATTCTTCATAGGATTTGTTAGCATCCCTTAACGAGGGATAACATTTGCCGATGCCGATATAATAATCAATACCTGAATCTATGCTTTTAAGTTTATTATAGATTTTTGTCCCTATTTTTAATGCTTCTATTCTCTGTGTGTATTCATCCGTTTCAGCATTACATGGAACAAATGTGGTAATGCGGTTTATCATTACCGGGCCGACGATACCTTTACAGTTTTCTTTGATAGCGTCTCTTAATGCAGAATATAATTTCTGACTTTTAATGCTTACCCCGATTTTATTTACAAGGCCGTTTTTGTTTTTACCTTGTCCATATTCGATAGTCATTATATATCCGCAGTCAAAATTAATATCAAGTATTTTTTTCAGCGATTTAAGCTCAGTAGTATGGTCATCGGAAAGCACAATGGAATATATAAAGCTATTTTCAAGGGCCGGCAGGATAAAAGCCATTTTCTCTTTAAAATCAAGTTGAACTTTTAATTTTTTACGCTCTTCATCTTTGATTTTTACAGCATTTTCAAGTGCAGCAACAAGCTTGCTTCGGCTTATCGGCTTATTAATATACTCTATAACGCCCATTTGCAATGCTTCTTTGGCAAAATCAAAATTTGCAAATGCGGTAATGATTATGAATAAGGCCCCGGAATGAAATTTTTTTATTTCTGAAATTGCCTCTAATCCGCTGATACCAGGCATTTTTATGTCAATCACAACAATATCAGGCCGAAATGTTTCAGCTTTTTCAATTGCTTCCCTTCCGGTATGAGCAGTCTCCATTTCAAAATGCAAATTGCCTTGTCGTTCAACAATAAATTTAACCGAGTCTATTACAATCTGTTCATCATCTACAATTAGCAGCTTATACATTTATGTTTCCTCCCGTTTAATCGGCAACTTCAACGTCGTTTTTGTGCCTGAGATACTCTCGATTTCTATTATATCAGATTCCTTTTCAATGTGATAAAAAAGCATTAACCTGCTGATTACATTTCTAAGACCGATACTTTGGGATTTATGACCGGTGCTATCTTCCTTTGTCAAGCTGCTATGGTTGTCAGACAATATTTTATCAATGGTTTCTTTACTCATACCGCGTCCGTTGTCAGATATTACAACATGCACATAATCCCCACATCTTTTAACGGAAACACTGATAACTCCCCCGCTCTCCATTTCATTAATGCCGTGAATAAAAGAGTTCTCAACAATAGGCTGGAGTGTCATTCGCGGAATTTGCAAATTAGGTATCCCATCTTCAATATATTCATTAAACTCAAATTTTCTTCCATATCTTTCTTTCAGTAAATAAATATAGCTTTCAATGTTGCTTATTTCATCCAATATGGTTGAGGGGATGCTGATAGTGCCGAGATTATACCGGAGAAGGTTTGAGAAATTCTCTAAAAAAAGCTGCGTGCGTTCGGCGTCCTCGAACATCGCAAGCTGCATGGCTGCATTGAGCGTATTAAACATAAAATGCGGGTCAATCTGGGCCTGCAGGGAGCGGAGCTCGGCTTCATCAAGCATGGATTTCATTTTGATATTTTGCATTTCCTGTTGTTTTAGGCGATTTTCAATTTCAGCTTTTTTACGAATCTCAATGAGCTGCTTTTTTATGCTTTCGGCCATGCGGTTAAAGGAGACCGCCAGTGTTTTAATCTCATCGTTTGTTTTAACCGCTATTTTCGGGATATTATAGTTTCCTTTAGCTATTTCACTTGCTGCTTTTGAAAGCCGGATGATAGGTTCCGTAATTCTGTAAGCAAACAAGAGCACCAAAACAAAGTTAACACATAATCCAACTATCAAAATTATCATATTAAAAAATTGAAGCCTTTGAAGCTCATTTGAAAGCCGCAGATAGTTGGCATTATTTTCTCTAAACTCTACAACCTTAAGCTTGTCTATGTATTCGTTAATGTAGTTATAGACCTGCGTCGCTTCATTAAATTCATCCGTATATCCGTCAATATTCCTGCCGCGCTTCTCCTGCACAGCAAAATCTGTATGCTGGAGATACGTGAACAGCATATTTTTAATATCGACATAAAGTAAATCGCTTTCGTTATTTGAAAGTGTTGTTTTTAGATTTGTCACCATTTGCCTTAAATTATTGCTCGACACAAGATAATCCTGCAAATCAGTCGAATGGCTTGTAGTCAGATATGCTTTCAAACTTGCTTCTACTGAATCAATCGTATCGCAGAGGTTTGTAAGGTTTACATCATTTGTAAAAATTGTGTTTAGTTTATATGTTAATATGCGGGTATTGTAGTATGTATAAAAACCAACTAAATTAACAATAACGGAAGATACTACAAAATAAAGAATAAGTTTTTTCCTTATAACATTTTTATAATTTTTTTTAAAGTGCAGCATATATAATTCTCCGAATTACAAACCGTCCGAATTACTAACTAAATTATTTCTTGTAACCTTGTAAACGCCAGTATTTATATTTGATGAAACATCTTTCATATTTAAAAGGTTAACAAGACATTCGATACTCTTGCTTCCGGTTTTCTCAGGATTCTCATATACAGAACCGAAAATCACGCCATTTTTTATGTAATCTCTCACTTGGCTAGAATACCCGTAACCGATAACAGTTATATCACTGGTTTTATTTAAATCAAGAAGTACACGTGCAATTTCCAGCGTATCGTCGGAGCTTGTACATACCACAGTATTTATATCAGGCTCGTCGTATAAAATATTTCGTATTATCTTTTCCGCGCCGAAATAGCTGCTTCCGGAATTCTTTACTGATTTCAACCTTATATTTTTATCTGACTCTATGCTTTTTTTAAAGCTTTGCAGCAGTTCTTCGCTTGAATCCTGATTTTCCGCATAGTTGCCCCCGAATATCAGTGCAACATTGCTTTCCCCATTTACCGCTTCTCTTACCAGTGACGCCTGAGCTGCACCAATTTCGTAGTTGTTTGGCCCTATATATGCTTTACGCCGGCTATTTTTATCATCAGATTCAATCGTAACTACATTAATTCCTCTTTCAACCGCTTTATTTATAACCGGACTTAATTTTGATTTATCTGTTACATAAACGGCAATTCCGTCTACATTACACGCTATAGCTATATTTAAATACTTTAGCTCTTCATCATCATCCTGTACTTCTGGTCCGATGAACTCTACCGCAGCCGCATACTTTTGTCCTGCATTTTGCGCCCCGCTCTTTACCGACTGCCAAAATGTCTCGTTGATATTCTGCGCTATTACGACAAAATGGTAACGAAATATTTGTGCATTTTTTGGTGTGTCATCCATTAGGTGGACAGATCTTTTTGTAATGCTTTTTGAATAACTTATTCCACCTATACATAGGCATAGTACAAGTATGATTATTATAACTTTATATGATTTCATATAATCACCAAAATACCGCGGATAAATTCCGTCTCTTTTATCTATTATACAATAGATATCATTAAAAATAAATCTTCAAATTCTTGTTCTTAAAAAAATGCTAATTAAAATATGTGCAATAAAAAAATAAATAAAAAAAGTAAGATATTAATAAACCTGTGCAGAGACAATTTAAAGGCTTTCCTTTAATATATATGTACGATAGAAGCGGTCGACTTTGTCTATCTAAGGCAAAGCCAATATACATTCAAAAATTTTGAGAGAAAATAGGAGGTTCTGAAATGAAAAGCGGCTTAATGAAGAAAGTATTTGCAGCTCTGCTTGCAGGCGCAATGGTTTTTTCTTTGACAGCATGTAGCTCAAATACAAGTTCAAATGGTTCATCAACTGGCGCATCTGGTAGTTCGGCAAAGTACGAAAAAATCGGTGTTTCAATGCCTACCCAGTCTCTGCAAAGGTGGAACCAAGACGGTGCCAACATTGTAAAGCAGTTGAAAGACAAAGGCTATCCCGTTGAAATTCAGTACGCAAACAATGATGTCAACACTCAGATTCAGCAGATTGAAAACATGATAACAAAGGGATGCAAAATACTTATTATCGCCGCAATCGATGGCTCATCCCTTACTGACGTTCTGAACACGGCAAAGCAAAACAACTGCAAAGTCATCGCATATGATAGGCTTATTATGCAGACCCCGAACGTCGACTATTATGCGACATTCGATAACTACAAAGTCGGTGTTATCCAGGGTCAGTACATTGAATCAAAGCTGAACCTGAAAGAAGGAAAAGGTCCTTTCAACATTGAGATATTTGCCGGTGACCCGGGTGACAACAACGCGCAGTTCTTCTATAACGGTGCAATGAGCGTTCTTAAACCGTACATAGACAAGGGTAAGCTTATCGTAAAGAGCGGCCAGATTGATTTTGCAAAGTGCGCAATTTCCAACTGGACATCAGCTTTAGCTCAGTCAAGAATGGATAACCTTATCACATCTAACTATACAAAAGGTGAAAAGCTTGATGCGGTTCTTTCCGCTAATGACAGCCTTGCAATCGGTATCGTAGCTTCACTCAAGAGCAACGGCTATGGCACATCTGCAAAGCCCTATCCTATTTTGACCGGTCAGGACTGCGATATAGCTAATGTTAAAGCTATCATAGAGGGCCAGCAGTCAATGTCTATCTTTAAAGACACAAGACTCCTCGCAGCGAAGACTGTCTCAATGGTTGAAGCTATGGAACAGGGCAATGCTCCGGAAATAAACGATACCAAGAGCTACAACAACGGCGTAAAGGTTGTTCCCACCGAGCTTCTTACACCTGTTTATGTTGACAAAAACAACTACAAAGACATTCTTATTAAGGGCGGATACTATACAGAAGACCAGCTTAAATAATAGCAAGTAAAGTAATAGTTCGGCTTGTAGTGTTAAATGACAAGTTTTACTGCTGCAAGCCGACTATTACTGTTATAAAACTTATGCCAATACACTGGGTCCGCGAATATAGTCTACCAGAAGGAAGTTACGTTTACAATGGTGGGAGATGATGGAATGAGCGAATACATACTTGAAATGAGAAACATTACTAAAACATTCCCCGGTGTCAAGGCTCTTGATAATGTAAACCTCAAGGTAAAACGCGGAGAAATACATGGGTTGATAGGCGAAAACGGCGCAGGTAAATCAACACTCATGAATGTTCTCAGCGGCGTTTACCCTTATGGCACTTATACAGGGGATATAATTTTTGAAGGTAAAGTTTGCAAATTCAAAACGATCAGCGACAGCGAAAAACTCGGAATTGGTTTTATCCATCAAGAGCTTGCTTTAGTCCCACAGCTTACCATAGGTGAAAATATTTATCTCCGCAACGAGAGGGCAAACAGAGGGATTATAAATTGGGACCAAACACATAAACAGGCTGAAGAGTTGCTGAAAAAAGTCGGGCTTAAAAAAGATACCTATACCCTTGTTGGCAACTTAGGCGCCGGTCAGCAGCAGCTTGTTGAAATTGCAAAGGTTTTATCAAGGGATATAAAGCTGTTGATTTTGGATGAGCCAACCGCATCACTTAATGATGAAGAATCAAATAATCTTCTTAACCTTCTCCTTGACCTTAAAAAAGAAGGTATAACAAGCATTATTATTTCACATAAGCTTCGAGAGCTAACAAAAGTATCAGATACCATAACGGTTATGCGCGACGGCGCAACAATAGAGACACTTGACAAAAATAAAGATGATATTAGCGAAGACAACATTATAAGAGGCATGGTTGGAAGAAAACTTACCAACCTTTATCCAGAAAGAAAACATAATATCGGGGAAGTTATGTTCTCTGTTGAGAACTGGAATGTCTATAGCCCAAATATCCCTGATAAAAAGGTTATTTCTAATGTCAGTTTTAATGTAAGAAAAGGTGAAATCCTTGGATTTGCCGGACTTATGGGAGCAGGCAGAACCGAACTTGCAATGAGCATCTTCGGAAAATCCTATGGCAGAAATATCACCGGCAAGATATATAAATATGGAAAAGAAATAACGGTAAACAACGTCAGACAAGCCATTCAGAACGGTATAGCATATACTACCGAAGACCGCAAGAACGGCGGCCTTAACCTGTCAGGTGACGTAACACAGAATATTACGATTGCAGCAATAAATAAACTCGCCAATAAAATGGTCATTAACAGTGATGCTGAGATTAAAGTGGCAGAGGATTATTGCAAAAAGTTAAATATCAAAACGCCAAGTGTCTTCCAAAAGTGCATTAATCTTTCAGGCGGAAATCAACAGAAGGTCGTCTTGAGTAAATGGATTTATACAGACCCTGATTTGATGATCCTTGATGAACCGACACGCGGTATCGATGTCGGCGCTAAATACGAAATCTATACAATCATGAATCAACTTGTTGAAGAAGGCAAAGCAATTATCTTTATTTCCTCTGAAATGCCTGAGCTCTTGGGTATGTGCGACAGGATTTATGTTGTAAATGAAGGTCAGATTGTCGGCGAACTTCAAGGTGAAGAAATTTCCCAAGAGGCTATAATGAAATGCATTATGCAAAGTAACAGGGAGGCAGTATAATGGATACGTTTATAAAGTTAATCAAGAACAACATCAAACAATATACAATGCTCATCGCGCTGATAGTCGTAATGATTATCTTTCAAATTGCAACAGGCGGTATTCTGTTTGTTCCTATGAATATCACAAACCTGATTCTTCAGAACGCCTACGTCTTTGTACTGTCAGTAGGTATGATGCTTCTGCTTATAAACGGCGGCAACATTGATATGTCAGTAGGTTCGGTCGTTGCATTTATCGGCGCTATTCTCGGTATTATGCTGATAAATCATCACGCGCCTCTCTGGTTGTCAATTATTGTTGCCCTTATTCTCGGTTTGCTGATAGGCATGTGGCAAGGTTTTTGGGTCGGTTATGTAAGAATGCCGGGCTTTATCGTAACACTTGCGGGCCAGTTGATGTTCAGAGGACTTACAACAAGGGTTCTCAACGGCTTAACGCTTGCTCCGTTCAGTAAATCTTTCGTAAATATCAGTGCTGGATTTATTCCTGATTTCTGCAAGATTCCCGGTTCAAATCTAAATATAACCTCACTGGTTGTTGGTTTAATTACGACTGCCGCTATTATTGTTCTTCAGGTCAGAGCCAGAGCCAAAAAGTTAAAATATACAACCAATGTACTTCCGTGGTCATTCTTCTTAATTAAACTTATACTTATTTCAGCAGTTATCATGTTGTTCTCATTATGGCTGGCAAGGTATCAGGGTATTCCGATTGTCTTTATTATCATTCTCTTCCTTGTTGTTTCCTACAGCTTCTTCGCATCTAAAACAGTTCCTGGCAGATATATTTACGCTATGGGCGGAAATGAAAGAGCAGCCAAACTGTCAGGTATTAATACAAACAAGGTTTTGTTCCTGTGCTACACCAATATGGGCGTAATTGCAGCTATCGCGTCTATCGTTTCAACATCCAGGTTGAACGCAGCTTCTCCTCTTGCTGGTCAAGGCTATGATTTGGATGCCATTTCATCTTGCTTCATCGGCGGCGCTTCAATGTACGGCGGTGCCGGAACAATAGTTGGAGCAATCATAGGCGCTTTGTTTATGGGTGTTCTGAATAACGGTATGTCTATTCTCGGTGTAGGATCGGATATCCAGCAGGTTGTAAAAGGCCTTGTCCTTCTTCTTGCTGTAGCATTCGATATTATTTCAAAATCAAGAGCAAAAGCATCATAATTTGAGATAGCCGGTAGATCTCCCCCATTGTTTTTTTACTGCGGAAGCCCACATCTAATCATTAACCATTGTGAGTAGATGTGGGCTTCATATTAATATCAACTATAAAAATCGTGATAATTTCCCCAAAATAATAACCCGCGCGAGGGTGTAACGCCTGCGCTTAGCCGATGATTAGACAAAGAGATTGACAATCATTTCAGAGGGTATTATTCTGTACTTAAATCCATTATTCAAATAGTGTTTCAAAAATTTATATAAACACTCTCCCTTGAATATTGCCCAGAACGGCTCAGATAGGTTTAGCAAGGGCTTTGCCTGTATACTGCAACAAATTTACCTGCCTGCTGTTAAAGGGGCTTTATGCAGAATAAAACAGCGCTTATAAAGCAATCTGAAGCATAAATATTAAAATCATTGAAGGCGTTTTATATTCATAGTGCAACGGCACTAACACCAGCATATCAGCCAGCATGCCTTAGCAGTTAGATGCGCGGTTAAATTATAAACGGAGGGTATTTTTATGGATTCTTTCAACAAAGCGTTAGATATACTTATAATGCTTACAGGCATTTATATGTTTTACTGGGCCTTTTCTGGAAAGGGCAGTATTTATAAAACTGATTATATTAAAAAAGCGCTCCATGAGAAGTATAAAAAGATGATAAAATGGTTTTGCATAATCGGCGGTGCATTAGCTGTAATCACTGGCGGCGTTGATTATGTAAAACTGGAACCCTACGCTACCATTTTATATTACCTGCTCTGTGTCTGCGTTTTTGCAGCGTTCATTGCCATTTTCATCTTTATTGATAAATCAAAGATAAAAATGCGCGATTGATTGTGTTTGCGTACTTTGATGCTGTAAATTAAAAAACAGGAAAGGTCTTTATGGAGATTAGAACCGTTACATGCCCAGCTTGCGGGAAAAGTTTTGAGATAAACACCCAAATTGAAAAGGTTACTTGTAATTTTTGCGGAAATATATTTTGCGCAAAAACGGAATCAGCGGAAAATAACGAAGCATTACTGGACAAAGCAATTCAAGCGATTACGCCCAAATTAATAATAAATCCTTATGTAATCGAATTGATTACAAAAGAAAAATACAGCTCTGCGTTTAATGAATATTATGCGGAAATATCAAAATCGTTTGATTGCTTTGCTGCCGCTTACAGCGATTACTCTGGTGACAAAGAACAGTTTGTTAAGCGATACGCAGAATCCATATATAAAAAAATCAAAGCGGTGATAGGAAAAGAAAAATTCAGCAAGCTCAAAGGATTGGAGCTTGAGAATCTAATCTGGGTATATGTTTCATTTCTGATACCGTCCGTTTTAAAATATGATGCTGAATACAGTGAAAATTTGGCCGATATGCTTGTGCTGTTATGGAATAATGAACATAAGAACCGGAAAATTTCGAAATCGTCATTTGAAGAGATAAATTCGGGCTTTAAGACAAAATTATGTTTTATAACAACCGCGGTCTGCGAAACATTGGGCCGGCCTGATAATTGCTATGAGCTTCAGGCTTTCAGAAGTCTCAGGGACAATTACTTGAAATTTCAGCAGGGCGGTCCGGAACAAATACAGGAATATTACCTTATCGCTCCGATGATTGTCAGAGCCATTGATAAATCTCCGAAACGCAAAGATATTTACAAATCCATATGGGAAAGGTATCTGTCAAAGTGCCTTTCATTCTATGAGCATAATGAGTATGAACAGTGCAGAATGACTTATACTGAAATGGTTGAAAATCTTCGTCAAGAGTGGCTATGATAGGTTCTGTTATATTACATTTGGTGCGTGCCGTAAAAATATCTGAAAAAGAAAAAAGCCAGTAACCAAAGATGGTTACTGGCTTTTCGGTTATATTTGGTGGAGATGGAGGGATTCGAACCCTTGACCCCCACGTTGCGAACGTGGTGCTCTCCCAGCTGAGCTACACCCCCACATATATATGCAAATCCGGGCAGGTTCTTTAGAAAAATGAACACGCCGCGCTTAAGATAGCGCCGCGCCCCAGATTGACAGATTGCTATATTATTTTAATGGTTATGAAGTGCTTTGTCAAGTATTTTTGGGTATTTAAAACTGGGAATATCGTGTTCGGCCTCGGCCGGCCATTATATTCCTCACTCATAATCCCACTATTGAATGAAAAACAATTGTCCTTGTGTTATAATTTTATGAGAGCTTTAAAATATAAAATGGAGGAAAAACAGTGTACGAGACTTGGAGTGAACTTGAAGCTGCCTGCCGGGAGTGCAAGAAATGCGAACTTTGCAAAACGCGCACTAACCTGGTTTTCGGCGGAGGAAATAAAGACGCAGAGGTTATGTTCATCGGTGAGGGACCGGGCGAACAGGAAGATTTACAGGGCCTGCCCTTTGTCGGGCGTGCCGGGCAGCTGCTTGACAAAATGCTGCTTGCAATAGGCCTCGACCGCACTAAAGTATATATAGCAAACATGGTCAAATGCCGCCCGCCGAAAAACCGCGACCCATTTCCAGAAGAGCAGGATATGTGCATAGATTGGCTGCGGAATCAGGTTTATCTGATGAAACCGAAGATTATCGTCTGCCTCGGTAGGATTTCGGGGATGAGGCTAATTAAGCCCGACTTGAAAATCACCCGCGAACACGGCTTGTGGTTTGAGAAAAACGGCACGCTTATGATGGCGACGCTTCACCCTGCCGCGCTTTTGAGAAATCCGGCGCAGAAACCAGAGGCGTTCAAGGACTATCTCGCCCTGCGGGATAAAATCCGCGAAATTTGTACTTCAACAAAAGTTTAAATCGTAAAGCCTGTATATTTTATATTTAAGGTGTCATTCCCCTGTTTTTTTGAATATCATGGAATACAGCATTTATTAATGCAAGATAACGGGGGGATTTCAATGCAGTCAAGTGAAGCCACCCTGACAGGCGAGTCTGTTTCTCTTGATAATCAAAAAAAATCAAAAGCCGCTCATTATTTTATGAGTGCCCACACACCTTCAGGTTTTGTTTCTAAGTTTGGGCAGCTTTATAACGCGGCGGCGGGGTGGAAGGCATATATTTTAAAGAGTGCGCCCGGTGTTGCCGCTACACTGCTGCCAAAAGCCGGCAAAAGACTTGAAGAATCGAATATTGCGGTTGAATACATACATTGCGTTTCCGATCCGAATGGCGTAAACGCCCTTGTGCTTCCGCAGCTTAAAATCTGTATCATTGATGGTTTGCCGCCTCATTGTATTAAGCCCGAATTTCCGGGCGTAGTCGAGACGGAAATAACCCTATTTGATATGGATGATGAAAAGCTTTGCGCCAACCGCGCAAAAATATTGCAGTTCGCGGCCCGCGCCGCAGCCCAGTATGACAGGGCCTATCGTTTTATTTCCGCGGCGGCGTCCCTGCAAAGCGATTGTTTCCGCATTGCCAAGGAGTATTTTGACACCGAGGCTGTGGAAAAATACGCGGCAGGGCTGGCAAAGCGAATTTTTCCCTCAAAGGAAGGCACAGGTATTGATATACCGCGGTATTTATCCGGAATAACGGCAAATGGTGAAATCTTTTTTTATAACGAGAATACTGCTTCCTATAACCGCGTATACGCTATCGTGGACGATTACGGCATAGGCCGGCTGCTGATATCATTGCTGAGTGAAAGGGCCAAAGCGGCGGGCTATGACGTTATTATCTGCGCCTGCCCGATTACCGGCGCGCCGGAACACCTCCTGATTCCTGAACTTGCAATAGCGTTTATCACGTCAAACAACTTCCACAAGGCAGAGGGGCGCCCTTGCCGCCATATCAACATCCGCCGTTTTTCGGATTGCGATTCCCTGAGGCTTAAAAAAGCGCGGATAGGCTTCAACCGCAGGGCAGCTCGCGAGCTTTACAATCAGGCCATATTGCTTTTGCAGGAAGCGAAAGCTGACGATGATATTATACGTGAATGTTACGCGCCCTGCGTCGACCTCGAACGCGCCCAAAGCAAGCTCGACGAACTTATCAATAAGATTATAGGGTAAATTTTTAAGGCCAGACTCAAAAATAGGGTCCGGCCTTTCTGTTATATAATCATTTTCCCCGCCGCTTTGGGACATTGAAAAAGTTTCCTCTCTAAACCTTTTATTTACAATGTTAAACACTGCCCGCGGCGTAAATTTCTCTTTTTCTCTCAATTTTATAGTTGAATAATAATCTTGAGACAATATCTGTTTGCACTGATTCTACATCCATTAAACACTAAGTAATTTGTAGGAAAATATATAATAAATTATTATATTTTATTGAACATACTCAATAAAATATTGATTTTTTAATGATTATAAAATAAAAGGCCATTCGGGGTGTTTTTTGCCGGATTTTTATCTGTTTACCGGCTCCTTTTTCTGTGATAAGATAATAATTGGCATATAAAAATACATAAAAGCAGGGACACCAGTGAATCCGGGGTCCTCTGCCGGGAGACGTCAAAATGAATAAACAAGAACGTGCGCTTAAAATTATAGAAGCGCTTGAAATCAACTATCCCGACGCACATTGCTCGCTGGAAAGCAGGAACGCCCTCGAGCTTCTCATAGCAACGAGGCTTTCGGCCCAATGCACCGACGAAAGGGTAAACATCGTGACTAAAGACCTGTTTGCGAAATACAAAACCGCTGAGGATTTTGCGTCGGCTGATATTTCGGATATCGAGAATATTATACATTCCTGCGGGCTTTATAAAACAAAGGCGCGGGATATAGTCGCCATGTGCAAAATGCTTGTCAATGAATACAATTCAGTCGTACCCGATAC
>Ga0134101_1001270_pt1 | contig 20937 bp, 27 predicted proteins | sample 12_3_2metaG_FD_94446 | JGI IMG/M metagenome (GOLD analysis project Ga0134101, IMG submission 94446) | Switchgrass degrading microbial communities from high solid loading bioreactors in New Hampshire, USA - 12_48_3.3_201_A2 metaG | ecosystem: Engineered > Bioreactor > Semi-continuous > Anaerobic...
ATTAGAGGTCCTAGGACGGGCGGAAGCGAGGGGGCAGGGGACAAATTGGCTTACCGCTCCCCCCTGGCCGAATCCAGTTTGTCTAGTTTTTCAAGGTGGGGAGCCGGTCTTCCTGAGGCTGGCGGGAGGGAACCCAGTATTTTGGTCTTGCCCCACTCCTATCGTGCGTCCTGGGGCTTCCTAGAGGCTCTGAGGGCCGCTCCACGATGGGAGCGGCCTACATCGCTTTTGGGAGGATGGCTTCCTGCTGGCCCGGTCGCAGGACGTAGTTTTCGCCATCCCAACGGAAGTAGTACTCCACGTAACCTTGATACTTGGGGTTGTCGAGGATGTAGCGGATCGTCCCCGGATACCAGCGGCCACCCCGTTTCGTGGGTACGCCCTCAGTGTTGAGGATGTCGGCTATCTGCTGAAGCGTGCGCCCCTGATGGCGCAGCGAGTAAATGCGCCGGACCGTCTCTGCTTCTTCAGGGACGAGAGCGAGCCCGCCTTCCTTGTCGCGCCGATACCCGAGCGGAGCAGGACCGCCAGCGAACCCGCCAGCCTGCGCCTTCTCCCGCTTGCCGGCCAAGGTACGTTGGGTAATGGTGATCCGTTCCTGAGCGGCCATGCCAGCCAGGACGGCAAAGATCGTCTGTCCCATGGGGCTGGCAGTGTCGATGGGTTCGGTGACGGAGCGGAGCGCGACCCCGGCATCTTGAAGCAGGTTGACGGTGGTGACGGCATAGGCAAGGTTGCGCGCCAGGCGGTCGAACTTCCAGACCAGCAGGATGGAGAAGGCCTTCTGCTCCGCAAGCTTGAGGACATGGGCGAACCCCGGCCGGTCCTGAGGACGAGTAGCGCCCGACACCCCGGCATCCTGTACGACCTCGAGAAGTTCATAGCCCTGCGATTCGGCAAAGGCCCGGATGGCCCGCTCCTGAGCCTCGAGGCCATACCCCGCCGAGGCCTGCTCCTCGGTGCTGACCCGAATATAGCCGACTGCCTTATGGGCGACGGACTTTTGCTCCTGCTGCTGAACGAGGGTGAGCTGCTTCAGCCTGGCGACCCGGCGGCTGGCGACCATCCCGAAGACCCCCCTGTATAACTTCTCTTGAGAATTTATCTGGCAACCTCAACCTACCCCACAAAACCTGCCTTGTCAAGACGTGAGTAAGGTATAATTGGGTAGAGGTGGTCCTGGATGAACACTGTCCTGTTAACTGCAGAGCAGGTGGCAGAACGGTTGCAGGTGCGGGAGGAGACCGTCTACGACTGGCTCAAGGCCGGTCGGCTGCGGGGGGTAAAGCTAGGGCGCATCTGGCGGGTGCGGGAGGAGGACCTGGAGAACTTCATCCGGGCTCACCTGACTGTCCCGGAATCTGACGAGGACGAAGAACCACTTTCTCCCGAAGACCTGGCTGCCCTTCAGCGCGGTATAGAAGACATGAAAGCGGGACGATACGTGACCCTTGAAGAGTACGAACAGGGCAAGCGGCCATGAGGTATGAGCTCCGCTTGCTGCGCGAGGCAACGAAAACACTCGACCGCTTGGATCGCCGGACCGAGGCACGTATCCGCAAGCAGCTGTATGCACTTAGGGAGAATCCATTTCCCCACCCAGGTGCCGACATCAAACCTTTGCAGGGGCATCCCGGATGGTGGCGTTTACGGGTAGGCGACTGGCGGGTGCTCTACTCCATCAGCAGAGAGGAGCGAGTTGTACATGTGGCAGCCATTCTGCCGCGTGGACAAGCCTACCGCCAGCTCCCCGACAGGTGAATGCTATCAGAGCCTAACTGACTGAGAGATATTCGTATCACGCAGGAAGGTAGCTTATGGAACTGCTGACGATTGCTGAGATCGCCAAACACCTGGAGCTGCCAGAAAGCACGGTACGCTACTACCGGGACCGCTTCTCTGCCTACGTTCCTGCGGTGGGCGAAGGGCGTAGCCGACGTTACCGCCCCGAGGCCCTGGCTGTATTGCGGTTCATTGCGGACGCGCTGCGGGCCGGCACCCCCGCCGAGGGCGTGGAGGCCGCTCTGCAAGCCCGTTTTCCTGTCACGGTGGAACCGCAGCAGCAATCCGCAACAACGCAGCAGCAGGACCGCAGCAACGCAGCAGCAACGCAGCAACAGTTAGGTGAACTCATTGCGGACGCGCTGCGTAGCACAGAGAAAGCCCTGCTAGAGGTAGCTGAGGAAACCGCAACGCTCCGCAGCGAAACGCAGCAGCTCCGCAACGAACTTCACGCACAGCAACAGCAGACCGCAGCGGCACAGCAGGAGGCGGCCCGGGCCGCACAGGAAGCGGCGGCCACACGCGAGGCCCTGGAGCGGTTGCAGGCGGCCCAGGAGCGCCAGGCCGAGGCGCTGCGCGAATGGCTGGAGAAGCGCCTGCCCGAACCGCAGGCGAAGCGCATGGGGCTGGTGGCGAGGGTGAAGGCGATTCTGTGGGGGGACCGCAAACATGGCGAACTTTGACCCTAAGCAGCTATGGGACACGGTGGAGAAGTATGTGCCCGTAACGCTCAAAGAAGGCGCGGCAGAGCTAGGTGAGGTTCTCATGCCCGCGCGGGACATAGAGGGGCAGCCGCAGGAAGAGATCACGAGGCGCACTCTGGAGGCTTTTCGCCGGCTGCGCGCAGCAGAGAAGGTGCTTGATCGGGAATGGATACGGGAGATGGCCGGCAAGCACGGAGGCAGGGTACTAGAGAATACCTTTCAAGTCGCAGCAGGGGTAGTGGCGCTGCAGGCAATCGGTATTTACGCAGAGCGGGCAAAGCAAGACCCAGACGAGCACCCTTTCCTGGGGCGCCTGGCGGCACGAGACAACCTGGATACCGTGTTCCACGCGCTAACGCAACGCGTGCGGGAAGACTTTCAGGAAGCCTTGGCCCAAGAAGAAGGGGCAGCCGAACACCTGGAAGCGTGGGTGTGGCAGCACGTTTCAGCGTGGGCGTTTGACACTATGGAGAAGGAACTGGGAACCCAAGCTGTTCAAGCTATGCCCGCCGAAGAGTTCGACAGGGTGTTCAATGAGTATGTGTTCGACAAACAGGACTTTACGGCTGTAACCGCTAACCTCCTGAGCATCTACGCCCAGGATTATGCCCGCCTGTACCTGGAAACCCTGGACCCCGAGCACCTTCCGCTGCCCAAACTGCGTCGTTTCTTGGGGCTGCCGGAATCAGCAGACCTGCCGTCTACGGTGGACGTGAGAAGCGGCGCACACGCCCTACCTGACGCTTTCGCAACAGGGGTGGGACGTATCCCCTCCAACCCTGCCCTATCGGCTGTGCTGGGAGCGATATGGAAAGGTGGCCCACGCGCCCGTTTTCTGCAGGCAGGGTGGAGCGACGCTGGCACAGGCAAACCTACATACGTTCACATGGTTAAACAAGGTGGCCGGGTGTTGGTGTATCCCAACTTGACGCACAGCGCCAGCGACCCGCTCCCCACAACGGAAGCACTCTGGGCCTTCGTGGAGAGCTTGAACCCGTTCACTGCGGACGTGGCCCTTGCGGTGCTTGCCCAAATGGTAGAGCCAAGTACAGGGGACCGGCCGAAGTACCCCCTTCTGCAGCCAGTGCGAATCACAGCAGATGCGATTCTTCGTTACAAAGGCATACAGCGGTACGGCACAGAACGGCGGCTGCTAGAGCAACGCGTGTACGAGGAAATGGAGCGGCTGCGGGGCCTTACCTTCAACGTGGAGCGGGTAAAGGCATACGACGCGGACACCGACAGGTGGCCGAAGGAAGGAGCTAGCTGGGAAGGCGACCGCCTGTTTGACATCGTGAAGGTGGAGAAGTGGCAGGAAACCCTAATTGGAGGGGAACGCCAGCGCATCGAGGTTGCCTGGAGTGTCCGCGCCGGGCAATGGGCTTACTGGTGGCTGAACGCGCAGGGACGCGTATATGTATCCCGCATGGCGCGGGCGCTGCTGGAGCTGGATCATCGCGAGAATCGCAGAGCGGCCGTCATGGCAAAGAAGATTGGGCAACTCCTCGCCTTGTGGCGCGCCTCGGAAACCCTAGAACGGCGGATTGATGGGCTACTACAAGACATAGGCGAGCTGCCGGTGCCAGAGAAACGAGACGAACACTGGGCAGGGCGCACACGGGACCGTTTCGACGAGGCCATGCTGACCTTGCAAGAGGCCGGGGTATTCGTCAACGTGGAATGGCCGGACGGGTACGGCCCGGGAGACAAGGACCGCAGCAAAGGATGGGTAGCCGGCTGGCTGGCGGCCAAGGTACGCATAACCCTCCCGAGCACAGCGCCCGAGCTGCCCGAACCTCCCCCGAAGCTGCCTGCGCCCAAGCGGAAACGCCGCGCCAAGCAACCTGCCAAGGTGCAGCTTTTAGACGGCAGCGCAATCAGGCGAGCCCGCACCGAACGAGGCTGGACGCAGCAAGACCTTGCCCGCCACCTGGGGATTGCCCGCAACTATCTCGCCCAGATAGAAGGCGGCAAGCGGTTGCCAAGCAAGGAGTTGGCTGGCAAGTTGCAGGCATGGCTGGAGGGAGCATAGCTTTGTATATCGCGACCTCCGGCCCTTGGAATGTCGCGAGTTACGACCTCCGGAACCCGGGACCAAACAAGGGCCGTGCCAGAGTAGCAGCGGCCCTTGTCCTTGCCGACCAGATGGGCATTTTTGCGCCTGGCAGTGTTTTCCATGTCGCGAGATAAAACCTCCGGTACGTGGCAGCAAAACCTCCGGTACGTGGCAGCAAAACCTCCGGTACGTGGCAGCATTTTTTGCGTAAGGCCAGCTAGAAGCCTGTGTCGCGCGTCTAGATACTATAGATACTATAGACGGCGCGCCGGCCTGCCTGACGGCGGCCGGGCGCTTGCTATGATACCCCCGGAAGCGGACCAACCGCGACCGGGGGTGGTCTTGTTGCAAGCCTTCAACCTGACGGCCGATTTTACCGACCAGGTGGCAGAGCAAAGCGTAATCGCTGCGGTTGCCCGCAAGCCGGAGCTGTACTGGGAGCTTACCGACTTGCTGCCCCCTGACGCATTCGCACATGAAGGCGAGGCGTGGCAGCAGGTGGCAGCGGCCGTGGAGAGTGAACGGCCGCCGGCGGTGCCCGCCTGGGAACCGGCAGCGGACCCCCGGGCAGCAGCAGAGCACCTGGCCGAACTCCTGCGGCAGCGGTTGCTGGCCGAAAGCCTGGCGAACCTGGCGGCCGACCTGTACGGGGGGAAGCCTGCCAGCGAGCTCCTGGCCCGCTTGGAGGAAGAGGCGGCCCGGGTGCAGGCCGCAGTGCGCGAGCTGCGGGCCGGCGAGGCCCTGGCAGTGACAGCACTCTTCCCGCAGGTACTCAACACACTGCGGCAGCGCAGGGAGGCGGTAAAGACACAGGGAGCAGGGGCCGTAGGGCTACCTACCGGTATCGCCAAACTGGACAAGTTCCTTGGCGGCCTGCAGCCCGGGTTGCACCTGCTGGCAGCGGAGCCCGGGCAGGGCAAGACAACCCTGTGCCTGCAGATCGGTGCGAACGTGGCCCGGGCGGGGTTCCCTGTGCTGTTCCTCACCTTCGAGGAAGCGCCCGAGCGCCTGGCGCTCAAAGTGGTGTGCCAGCGGGCCGGGCTGGAGATGAAGCGGTATGCCGAGGGGTACGGCGAGCCGGCCGAGGTAGAGCGGGCTATGCGGCAATACGGGCCTGAGCTCGCACCCTTCCACATCATCGAGGGGAGCGCCCGCCTTACTGTGGGCCAGGTAAGGGGCAAGGCCCTGCAGCTTATGGCGAAGCACAAGGCCCCACGCTGCTTCGTGGTGGTGGACTATCTGCAGAGATGGGCTGCAACCAGGCGAGAGTTTACCGACTTTCGGCATGTGGTGTCGGGCCTGGTGAGTGAGCTGCGGGAGCTCGCCCTGCGCCTGGATAGCCCCGTGTTGGCTATCTCCAGCCAGAACCGGCCGGGGCAGGGGCGTGCGGCACTCACCAGCCTGAAGGAGAGCGGCGACCTGGAATACAGCGCAGACACGGCGCTCTTTCTGGTGGAAGCCGACAAGCGGCCGGCGACTCCACCTTCCCGGGCTGTTGACCTGGCTATCGAGAAGAACCGCTTCGGGGACACCGGCATCGTGCAGCTTATCTTCCAGCCCCACCTGGGCAGCTTGCGGGAGGTGGCGAAGACATGAGCGGCCGGGATAACCTCACCCTTACCGAAAGCGAGCTTATGGCGTGCAGGCCGGTTCGTGGCGAAGGCGGCCGGGTGATACGCGCCTTCTGCCCGTTTCACGGCAGCGACAAGCAGCGAAGCCTGCGGATCGACCAGCAAACCGGGCGCTTTAATTGCTTCGCCTGCGGTGCATGGGGATACACCGAAGAGGCGCGCCGGAGGTGGCAAGAAGAACGTGCGCCAGGAGGCCACAGGAGGCCGCAGGACGGCCGGGGGAACCCAAGTAAGGGTAAAACCCCTTCGACGTACACACGACCCCTTAGAAAGCCTGAGAAAGCGCCGAAACCTTCGAGAGACGACCTGCCGGACCTGTTGCGGACCTATCAGAAAGCCTTGCCAGGAAGCCTGGGCGAAGAGTACCTAAAACGGCGGGGCATACCCTTAGAAGTCGCTACAAGGTGCGGCGTGGGATACGCTGCGCCGGGAACGTGGGCGCACCCAGCGCGAGACTGGAAATGGGGGCGGCTGGTGTTCCCTCACACTGACCCGAGCGGCCGCCTGGTGAACCTCTACGGCCGTGCGGTGGGCGCAAACGAGAAGGTGCCCAAGGCCCTGCGCCACGACCACCTGCCCGGGCAGAAAGGCTATTTCAACGCTGCGGCGCTTCGTGTTGGCGAGGGGCCGCTTTTTGTCTGCGAGGGGGCCTTTGACGCGCTGGCGCTTATGGCCGCCGGATACCCGCGTACTGTGGCGACCTTCGGGGTGGACGGTTGGCGGTGGGAGTGGGCCCGGGACGTGCGGCAGCTTGTGCTGGCGCTGGACGCTGACGAGGCCGGGCAGCGCGCCTGGCGCGAGCTCGCCCGCCATGCGGTGCTGCGGGGCAAGCGAGTAGCCTTCCTGCCACCGGAAGCCTACGGCGGGCACAAGGACGCAAGCGAAGCCTGGACCGCCGGCGTGTTGCAGGTGGGTGAGTGGCCCGAGGAACCCGATCAGGCCGCCCTGCCGCTGGCCGAAGCGCAGGAGCCCGCCAGCGGGCAGGGGTGGGAGCTGGTAGACAGCGAGGTATTGGGTGAGCTTGTTGTGTTCGCTGTAGACGAGGCGGCTGCACAGCGAGCGCCGGCAGGGTTCGTGGTGTACACGGCGGCCGAGCTGGAGCGCCTGGACGGGCTTACCCCTGACGGCTTGCGCTGTGTTCACAAGGCCAAGAAGATGCTGGCGGGCAGGGTTACGCAAGTGCTGGCCGATCAAGTACTTCCTGCTCAACTTCCCCCTTCTCGACAGCTTCAAGGATGAGCTTGCCTGCGTCGTAGGTACGTTCACCGACACCGGCTTCTTTGGCGGTTTCGCGGCGGGTGTGCATAGGTGCCCGTTTGGGCAATTTTGCCCAAACGGGAGGCTCGCTTTCCTCCCGCGCGCGAGGGGATGTGTCCGCTACTAAGCAAACCAAAGGTTCGCGCGCGCGTTTCCTCCCGCGCGCGAGGGGATGTGTCAAACGGAACAACGGCGAAATCCGCCGTTGTTCGTTTCCTCCCACGCGAGGGGATTTGCCTACCAAAGCCCGGCGCACTGTTACGGCAGAACGCCGCGTGTCTCACTTGTAACACCTCCGGACGGCCGTTCTGCCAGGGTGTAGGGGGGATAACCAGAAATCCAGTGTGTTTAGTGCTTGAACCGGTTGGAAGGCCCAGCGTGAACAAATCTCCCTTTAGGGGTGGATAGGGGCAAACAGAAACCGCCAGACGCAGAAAGTTGCTGGGTGTGGGGAGTTTCTGGACGCATAAAAAAGCCCGGCGACGATACCCCCTGGCCTTCGTAAAGCGGAGTTTGTGTGCGCTTTCTCTCCGGCACGGTCTGCGGGTGTAGGGTGCCAGAAAAGCCGCCCCCCCTCCTGGTGTTGGCCGGCTGGGAGTCTAAAGGAGTCTTATAAGTGGCGCTGGCCGGGAAGGCCGAGGCCGACAAGCGGCTTCGTGCGTGCGTAGGGCGGCATGACGAAAGCGAACACTCTGCGCGTGTGGGTAGCCTTTCATGGACTTGGTTTCGCGAGCAGGCAACGGCGCAGACCGCCGACCTTTGCCATTAGTGCCGGGTGTCCAAAGTGCGGATTGCTGGCGGTTGGAGCCAGGGCGCGAAATGACCCCATGACAGATAAGGCGAAGCGGGGTAAGGCAACGGCCACAAGAAGCCGGGTGGCTTCACAGGAGGCCCGGAGGCGGCGGTTACGGTTGCTTGTGGGTGTCTCTTGGTATGCTCGCCCTTTGGCCCGCAGGAAGCCCCCTGTGAGGCTTGTCGGGCAAGGCGGCGCCGTATGTGCAGACTATCTGCGGTTTGGCTGCGGTGTCTTGGCTAAACGAAATGTTTTCGCTTAGCCTCGGTTTACCGCCTACAAACTGGTTACCGTAGTCGCCGCCCTTCTTCGTCTCCGGGTGCAGCGTAGGGTATAGGTGCAAGTGCGAAGGTGGCGGCCAGTAACCTGGTGTCGTTTGTTGGACTGCGCGAAACTGCACTCCTACACGCGCCCAAGGCCCTATCACCTTTGCAGGAATACCCGCCAGGCTTCACAGGGAAGGCCCTGCGGGGCGCTTATGGGTGTGCGTGGGTATTTGGAGCCTGTCTTCTCTTTCGGTGCTCAAAACGGCCCCAATGAGGCCGCAGCGATCCAAGGCGAGAAACGCCCTACACCTTCGCCTTTGCCGAACCCTTTCCGAACCCTTTCCGAAGTCTTCCCGAACCCTTGGACCGCGGCCGGCAACGATACCCGCCAGGCCGCACCAGAGCCCGCCTGTGGGGCGTTTGGTGGCACGTGTGGGCAAAGGGGGGGTGATTCGCACACTGCGCCTGTCTTAGAGGCCCGTATGAGGCCACAGGGAGGCGCAGGAGAGGCGATACAGTGGGCGGGCAGTGTCTACCCTGTGTCAAACCCTGGCTCAAACCCGAGTATAGGTGAGCATGGGAAGGGTTATGCGACGACGGCGCTGTTCTTACCGGGTACGCAGGAGCTGGTAGAGGAACGCCGGCGGCGGGAAACCTGGTAGGGAATACGAAGAGGGGCACCTCTCGCCTGGGGTGCCCTCGCTTCCCTGCCTGTGAATTACTCCTTAGCTTGTGTCTTCTTCCACTTAAAGTAGCTAGCCAAGTCATTATAAGCCTTGGACGTTCTGTAGCGAGGATAGTTACGCCAGTAGTCAAGGAATGTCTCCTCGCCTAGCTCGGCAAACGGCCCTTTTCCCAGGACAAAGTCATCAAGTGAGGAGCCCTCGATAGAACCTATGTTTTCTGTGTTTCCGCTTCCGGGTTTTTCACCTGCTATCCGGTACTTCTCCTGGACAAAGACCTCCACATCCTTAAAAGGGGAGGTTACCTTGTCACGGTCGGCTAGAGACTGTACTACACTGGTGCTGCTATCGTTTCTGGTGTAGATGAAGCCAACAATAAGGTGCTGTCCGTACTGTGAGTAGGGATATACGATGTTCTTATCCCCTGTTCCCCGAAGAAAGGAAGCGAATCCTCCCAGAGTGAACTTGGCCCTCCAGGTTCCATCGCTGCGGAAGTCTCGATAGGTGGTCTTGACATCAACTGCGGTCTTAGCCGGATCAGACTCGTCTACCATCAGTGTGAAATCTGGGTAGTAGTTCTGGCGGTCAGGCTCCTTTACCATGAGACCAAGTTCCTTAGCCACGTCATATATGTAAGGTCGTATCAGCAGTTCAAACACTGTACCGAGCACTTTGGTATCTGTGCCCAAGGGATATATGTCATCTTTCCTGGTTAACAGTCCGACAATCTCAAACGTCGGCTGGCTTTTCTGGAGTCTCTTCCTGAGCGCCTCAAGAACACTCAACGCTGTTCGTCTCCCTCAATCAGGTCTCTTACATCAACCCCTAGCGCATGAGCTACTCTGACCAAGGTCGTGATGGTTACATTCAGCTCACCCGCCTCTAGCTTCTGAAGATGCCTGCACGCCATACCGGCCTTATGGGCTATCATCTCTTGGGTAGCGCCCAAGGCTTTGCGGCGTGCTATGACATTGCGGGCTATGCGGTGTTTTACAGCCTGGGCAACCTCTTCCATGGCCCCGCCCTCCATCCCCTCATTCTGGCTCCTATTACAAGGATTGACCACGCCACAAAAGGCGTGTTATGCTGAGTCGAATGGATGGGGTGGGAGTTGATTACCGTGGGTAGCATGAACCAGCTTTCGTTAGCTCTAGCAGCATACCAACCTGTATTGCTTCCCCGAAGTGTAGAACACGTAAGGGTGCCGCCAATCAAATGTCAAGGAATCAAGACTAAGCTTGTTCCTTTCATCTTTTCATCAGTTCGCTGGAATGGAGAAGGTCGATGGGTGGAGCCATTCTTGGGTTCAGGAGTAGTCGCCTTTAACCTGGCACCTGACAGAGCTTTGGTCGCCGACACCAATACGCACCTAATCCAGTTCTACCGGGATATTGCCTCGGGTGTAGTAAACGGTTCATTGGTTCGGGAGTACTTGGAAAGTGAAGGAGCAGCTCTCTCTATCCATGGGGAGGACTACTTCTATGAGGTAAGGGAGCGGTTTAACAGCAACCCAACCAGCTTGGACTTTCTCTTCCTGAGCAGAGCATGTTTTAACGGCGTAATGCGGTTCAACCGCAAAGGTCACTTCAACGTGCCTTTCTGCAAGAAACCGGATAGGTTCGCCCCTTCATACATAACTAAGATAGCCAACCAAGTGGACTGGGTTTCAAGGGTACTGCGTGATCGGGATTGGGTGTTCGAAGTAGCTGACTGGAAGGATACACTCGCCCAAGTTAGAGAAGGCGATTTCGTTTATGCTGACCCTCCATATGCAGGTAGGCACACAGACTACTACAACAAATGGACTGATGAGGAAGCAGCGTCCTTGTTTGATAGCCTGTTGAGGCTACCTGCTGGTTTTGCTCTTTCCACCTGGTCAAAGAACAAGTACCGCTCTAACCCACATCTTGATAGCGTTCCACCATCGGTTGTGGTGAGAACATACGAACACTTCTATCATGTGGGCTCCACTGAAGATCTGCGTAACGCCATGGAGGAAGCCTTGGTCATTAGCAAGGCAGACGCTGTATAGGCCGCATACTGAAGCATATGGTACGCCGAGAGAACGAAGGAAGGCACCCTTAGCTTAGGGTGCCCTCACTTCTTCCAGAGACGGGTCAGGGACATGCTACAATGCCCACCAGACTGCACCAGAGGCCGCCAGAGCGGCGCAGATTCGCCGGGTGGGCAAATGGGCACTCAGTACGCTATCGCCTGTCCTAGAGGCCCAGGAAGGCCCGCAGGGGGCCACAGAACGGGTACAGGCGGCGCGTTGGCACTCAGTATGAGGGGTGCGAAACGCGCTAGGCCGGCAGGGGCGGTGCGAATCTCGCCAGCCTTGCGGCCGGAACCGCGGGCGGCATCGAGCGCAAAGAAATGTCCCCACGACAAATCGCGCAGGGCAGGGGGCGCGAGGAGATATACGAGGCGCTGCATCCGGAGGTTAAGTACGATAGCGGCGAGCGCATGAAAGCTGTACGACATGGCGAAATCATTTCGTCTTGTCACCCCTCCTTCGCTGCCGACACCGCAGCCAAAACCGGCGTAACCGAACGCACAGTGCAGCAGGAAGTGCAAATTGCAGCAAACATCGCCGAGCCTGTCAAAGAGGCGATACGCAACACGCCTTTGGCCGTTACCTTTTTGGATTCTCGAAACGCCGTCTAGCTGGCGTTTCTCGCATGGAAACGAGAAAGTGCAGCCCGTTAGGGGAACGGGGCGACGTTTTTTTCTGGCGCGACGACCGAGGACCGGCAGCGAGCCGTTACTTTTGCGGGCGCAATCGCAGCCCGATTTTTGCCCGGGGAGTGGGTGCGGAGAGTGCGCCTGGCCGGCGGCAGCGCAGGCCGCAATCTTACACAACCTGACACCATAAAAAAGGCCCGCCTGGTGGCGAGCCCTGGTGTGTCCCTTACACGCGTGGAAGTCTAGTTTTCTCTAGTAGGTCACAGCCCTTTTGGCCGGCGGCGCTCCCGCCGACCTACCCCGCTTTTGGGAGTATCGCTTCATGCTGGCCTGCCTGCTCAATGTGGGCTTCGCCACCCCACTTGAAGAGGTATTCCACCTGCCCCTGGTACTTGGGGTTGTCGAGCATGTAGCGGATGGTGGCGGGATACCAGCGGCCGCCCCGTTTGCCAGGTATCCCTTCGGCGTTGAGCGTGTCTGCGATTTGCCGGTTCGTGAGGCCCTGTTCATGCATGGCGTAGATACGGCGCACAAGCGCGGCTTCTTCGGGGTTCACAACCAGGCCGCCTTCCTTGTCGCGCTGGTAGCCAAGGGGCGCAGGCCCGCCAGCGAAGCCGCCCTTGGCCGCCTTCTCGCGCTTGCCCGCCAGGGTGCGCTCGGTGATCGACTTGCGCTCCTGGGCCGCCATGCCGGCGAGAACGGCAAAGACCATCTCTCCCATAGGGGTGGCCGTGTCGATAGGTTCTGTGACCGAGCGCAGCACCACCCCATACTGTTCCCGCAGGGCATTGGCCGTGGTGACGGCGTAGGTGAGGTGGCGGGCGAGGCGATCAAACTTCCACACCAGGAGAACCGAGAAGGCCCGCTCCTGTGCGAGCTGGAGCACCTGGGCGAACCCTGGCCGCTCCTCCGGCTTCGTGGAACCGGACACGCCGGCATCGGTGATAACGCCCACCAGCTCATACCCCTGTGACTCTGCAAAGGCCCGCACGGCCCGCTCCTGAGCCTCCAGGCCGTGACCTGTGGCCGCCTGCTCCTCCGTGGATACACGTAGGTAGCCAAGTGCCTTCTTGGCGACTTCCTGCCGCTCCTGGGCGTTCTCCCGCAAGTGACGCTGTAGACGTTGCACCCTCCGGCTTGCCATTGCCCGACCCCTCCTGCGGGATTAATTCTGTCCAGAATTTATAATAAGCCACCCGTGATAGGGAAGTCAATACTCTCTTGCCCTTTAATGACAAGAAGTGTACAGTGACTGGTGGGAGGTGGCAAGCATGGGGGAAGAGACCCTGACGCCCGAGGAGGCGGCCCGCTACCTACGCGTTAACACCCAGACTGTCTACCGTGCGCTGCGCCGCGGTCGGCTGCCCGGTGGCAAGGTAGGACGCCAATGGCGTATCCCCAAGGCGGCCCTAGATCGCTTCATCGAGGGAGTTAAGACGCGGGACCAAAGTAAGGGCTAGAGCCAGCTAATCGACCTCTGGACACCCTTTTGTCTAGGGTACCCCTACTGTCCAAGGGTGACGGGGAGACTGGACAAACCCATGGACAGGGAGGCTTGGACATGTCCAAAGATGAGCTATCAGTCAGTGAGGCTGCACAACGTCTCGGAGTGGTCGAGAAAACCGTACGCCGATGGATCAAAGCAGGCAAGCTTCCGGCCCGGTTGGTCGAAGGCCCGTATGGCCCGACCTATCGAGTACCTGCCGAAGCCATACAGACGGCCCAACAGATTGTAGACGTTGTGCGGGTGGAGCGGCCAACTGATCCCCAGACGCTTGCCCTAGCCATTGTCCAGGGGTTGTCTACTGCTCTCGAAAAACGAGAAGCGGCTGAACAGAAGGCCCTGGAAGACCTGCAAAAGGCCCTCGAGGCCCAGCAACAGCAGACCGCGGCTGCCCTTGAGCGGCTGGCCCGGGAGCAAGAACGCCGGGACGAGGAGCTGCGTGCGTGGCTGGAGCGCCGGCTACCACCAGCAGAGGCAAAACGCATGGGGATGGTGGCCCGGTTGAAGCGGATGCTGGGGAAGTAGTACTCATAGCGGTCTTTCTGGACGCTACCTAATGGTTCAAGGTGACTCTAGGTAACCCGCAGTGTCTCAAGATACCACATGGGATACCGTGTTAACCCGAGATACCACGTGGGATACCGTGTTAACCCGAGATACCACGTGGGATACAATTTGTTTCATGTTGTTGTATAGCTGTACAGCAATACACGCCTGAGCCACTTCGCCTTAGCGAACAGTCGTGATCGCGACACTGTTGCATAAATGCAACCAGCAACCTGTCGCATTGTCTATTACACTTGTAACAGACTCCTAACAGAAAGGCGATCGAGATATCGAATGGTTCATTCTTCACAGGAGGATGTGAAGGTGGTACTGTCGAATTAGGCCCAAAGAACGGCGAATGCCAGGGTGAGCCACCAACTACAACCCTGGCATCCCGTTTGACCGTATGTAGCAGCCGCCAGCCGTTCGGCGTGGGCTCGCCGCGCCCGACTGCCGGGCTGCGGTTTTGCTATACGTCTTCGGCAAAACACGTCATATTCCTTCGAGTGAAGGGAGGATAACCCATGGAAAACCCTGTCATCAAGGTGCTCCGTCAGACCGGCTGCAGTGTGTTGCAGCTCGCAGCCATAGCCGACATAGACGTCAGCCGTATTTACCAAATCCAGAGGGGCGCTGCAAGTCGCATCAGCCCGCGAGTGCTCGCAGCCCTGGCCCGCCTGGGCGCTGACCCGGACCAAGTACAGCAGGAGTATCTCGAGTGGCGGCAGCAGCTCGCAGAACCGCTAACTGTTCGGTAGCAAGGAGACCATGGATGACCGTGGCTAAACAAAAAAAGCCACCCGTGCCAGCGGGCGGCTGAAGGAGTGAAACCCCTTGCACACTCCCAGTGTATCCCAAACACAAGCTTTTAAACAGCAGACAGGTGTTTCTGGGAGCAATTCCCCGTTCAGTTGCGCCTATGAATACGTGGACCGAGGGCTGCCGATATTGCCGGTATGCCCTCCCGACCATAACTGCACTGCGCCTGGCAAAGTACCTGTCGACCCGCGAACCGGGCGGCATATGAGGGACTGGGCAAACCGGGCGGCCTGGACAAGCCAGGCGGTAGAGGACTACGAGGCCCGTGCAAAGGGCCGCAAAATGAATATCGGTTTACCTGTGGGAAGCATTTCAGGACTGCTGGCCGTCGACATTGATGACCCAAGGGGCGAAGCGAAGCTTCGTGAGTTGGCGGCCGGGCGGGACATACCGGTTACGTGGGAATACACCACTGGCCGCGGGCGTCGCTTGCTCTACCGGATACCAGCAGGGCTGAAGATTGAAAGCCGGAAGTTCGATGTCGAAGGCAAGGTTGTTCTCGAGTTTCTTGGCGATGGACACCAGGTTGTTTTGCCACCCTCACGACATGCGAACGGTACAGTCTATCGTTGGACTCCCGGCTGTCCCAACCCATGGAACGATGACCTTGCCCTCGTTCCAGACTGGTTACTTGCGCTAGTCACGGCAGCCAACGGGCGCGCCCGCACTCAGAAAGCCTCAGAGGAGGCTGGAGGACCCAAGAATGAATATCAGGGATATATACATACTAGGGCCCTCGAGTTAGGCAAAAGCGCAGCTAGATCGGCAAGTGAGTCCCAAAACGGTCTGACAACTGAGGGGCTGTTGGTAGTTTATTCGGATTGGGTGAAGGTTCCCGCTGTGGATCCCGCGCGCGCGCCGGCAGCGTCTGTGGATTTGTTCAGTTTAGCCAACAGTGAAGAGGCGGCGCGTCGACTGCTCGGCAGAGCGGGAGTCCGTTACCGGGGGGGTAACCACGCGTTCCGTTGCATTCTACCCGGACATGACGAGCGGCGTCCCTCTGCGAGTATCTGGCGTGATAAGCGCGATTATTGCGTCTACCGTGACTTCCACCAGCGAGGCAAGAAAAAAGCTTACTCTCTTACTGAGGTGTATGCCTGGTTAAAGACTGGTCAGGAAGTGCAGCTAGGACAGGGCGAGATGGTCCTGTGGGCGTGTCGCATGCTCACAGATCTGAAGCTGCTCGACCCTCGATATTTCCCGCAGTTACTGATTCGAAAAGAGCTGGCGAGTGATGCGCCCGCCAATGCTCAACGGGCGTGGGATTCAATCATGGAACTTTGGGTTTACCGGCTACTGTACGATCCAGACGTGGAGAACATGGCTACGCCACTAAGCGGAAGTTTCCTTGAGCGATGGGCTGGCCTGACTCCAAAGCAAGCGAAGTACGCTCGTGACTGGTTAGTGAGAAACCAATATTTGCGCCGTGTACCGGCCACCAAAGGGAAACGGATACCCTCACGTTCTCAGGTGCAGAACCTGTACCTGCCCGGACCGGCGGCCTTTGATCGCTGAAGGAGTGACATAACATGGTGGCTCTTGTGATGGTGACGTGTGGGACGTGTGGTCGGCGGTTCGAAATTTGGCCTGGGGCCGATGTCTTCTGTCCAACCTGTCAGCGCTGGACAAACCCTGGGGCGTTCCTCAAAACAGGCGTAAAGACAGCCGGGGTCGAGGAACTGAAGGCAGTTGAGACGGAACGGGCAAATCGGCGGCGGGGCGCAGGTATTGCCAACTTGCCTACTGCAAATCCAGGAAACTTTCCTGGCGCGTAGAGCAACAGCCCGAGGCTGCCGGAGGCCCTTTTTCATGTGCGCGTTGTTACCAAGTCCTGGCGTGAGATCTTCTCCTATGCGGTAAACGGTCACCCTCAAAAAAGCGTTTTCGGACGCGATAAAAAGGACATGAAAACGGCTGTTGAGCAGGGGCGGAGACGGTTTGATGCCTGCTTCCCTAAGCAGTAAAAGCACCCGTTATCGCGGCGAGAATGGATGACGGAGTTTAAGTGGCTGAGCGAAGCGCCGGCCGATTAGCGAGACAGGGTAATGGCAGAACTGAACGCGCTGCAAGAGCTACTTGAGCTGTGAGGAGGGGTGCAGATGATCGGGCGAAAACCGGCCTGCGTGAAGTGTAGGCACTTCAACTACAAACCGGGGGAGGGCTTGGCATGCGAGGCGTTCCCCGACGGGATACCCGACAGGATCCTCTTTGGGTTTGACCATAGAAAGCCCTACCCGGGCGACGGGGGGATTCGGTACGAGACCTTTACGGATGAGGAACTCCGAAAACAGGGGCGGGAACATCTGATTGGCTGGGATCCCTTCGCCAGATAGCTTAGGTGTCACAGGACCTTTCAGGACTGGGCAACTGGTTGCTGGTCACGGTAAGGCGGGCCCGGTGCCGCGGGATTAAACCTGCGGCTTTTTAGGTGTGTGAAACTGTGTGCTTGTTTAGGTGCGGAATCGCGCCGAGTGGAGACCCCCTTTTTATGGTGTCTCATTGTCGAAATCCGGCCGCCGGAGGCCACCAGAGGCCCAAGGACGGGCCGAACCGAGGGAGAGGATACTTCTCTGCCTACCCCACCCGGAAAAGTCGTCCTAGAGTCTCCTGACGTCCCTGGCGGGAGGTGCCTAGGTGTTGAATCGGGCCAAGTAGGAGTGCGGCCGGTTATGGCAAACTTCCCCACTAGGGTATTGGCAACCCGTAGCCAGAGGAGGTAACTAACAATGTCAGGGAGGAAGAGTCGGCTGGGTTTGCTTGCTCGCTTCCGTGGCAACCACCTGATGTGGGTAGTAGTCATAATCGTTACTGGTGTACTATGCCTGGGTGTTGCCACCAGCGTTGCAGCTAAGTGGGAGGACAAGGGAGTTCAAAGGAACGAGGATGGTATTGTAAATCTTCATATTTTTGAAAATATCGCGGACGACGGTAAGGTAAACTCGCGTATCTTTGTCCCCGAAACCGTCTGTTTGGGCGGTATCTTGGCAACAAAGATCATGTACCTGAACTACCCAGACGGGAAAGTCGAGGCGCTTATTTGGAGGTTACAACTCGTTGGGATAGAGCCAGAGGGAGTCGAACTCTTACTGCTCAGCGGGCAAGCTGAGCCGGTGTTTTGGTCTGGAATAAAAGATACTTCGGCCTTGTTCCTACACTACGCAGCCCCAATTGAAAAGGAGAACGAGATGCAGGGTAGGCGGCTCTCTTTCAGAGTGAACTCGGGAACAATCCGCCTTTGGGTTTCCGGTTTCACTGAAATAACGATTGACGCTCACCCCCAAGGTATATCTTATCTGTCGCCTAAAGCATCGCTCGTGCAGTGAGAGCGGGCGACGTGTGCCCCCCAGTGGCCCGTAGATGAAGGCTGTTGAGGCAAACAGGCCGAAACCCGGACGGTAGGCGACAGAGCAATGGTGGTCAGCCTTTTCGGACGTAGTTTCCCGACGCAATAAAAAGGCCTGGGGTGTCTAGAAAATCCTTGGGCGTCTAAAGGCGAAGCTTGAGGGGGCGTGTGTACGCCAGCGCCCTCGCGGCACAGAAGGCCGGCGCTGCCGGGGGGTAAGCCAGGCTTACCTTACCCCGGCTACTTTCAGTTTGTTCAGGACGTAAAAGGCATGGTGCCCACGCGCGTAGAGAAGCCGGGGTGTCCAAGGTGACACGCCCTTCCGTTCTCAGCGCTGGTGCATCGGGACATACCCTCGGCATGGGACAGCCAGAGTTGCGAACAAATTTGTTCGCGACTTGGAGGCGGCATTCGCCGCACTGAACCGGTCGCGCGGCCAGGGAGTTTCCCCTACTAGTAGAAACTAGTAGAAAAAGGGGAAGATGGCTGCCCGCCACGGTGGGGTAACGGGCAGGGGCCAGTACATGCCCAGCATGACTCTATGCCGACCTGAGGGTCATCTCATGGGGTAAGCCCAGTTTACGCCATAGGCCACTAGGAAGCCCTACAAAGGGCGCTGGACTCGTGGGCGTCTAATATTACCTGATCCCCACCTTCGGTCCTTCCTACGGCTTCTAAACGTGTTGGGTGAGCATACGGCCGCAGCAGCGAACCGGCTTCTCTACGCGTGCGGCCACCAGAACCCTTGGACTTAGTTGCGGTGGAGGCAGCCTACCGGTGAGTTTTCCGACGCAGTAAAAAGGCGCAGGGGTGGCCACAGGCCACGAGACGGGTTTGCCCCCTGCCCGCTGGGCAAAGATTTGGGCGGGCTCAGACGCCAAGGGCTAGTCTCCCACGAAGGCCCTCTGCCAGCTGACAGTGAGCTTCGAGGTGGGAAATGGACGTCTACCAGGCCATCGAGGTGTCCTTTGCCAGCGAGGACGGACTGCGCGCGGAGTTTGCGGAGATCGACGAGAACCTGATCCGCAACGAACTGACGGTCCTCGAGCGAGGCGAGTATCTGGCGCGGCAAAAGGAGATTTACGAGGCGCTGCATCCGGAAGCAAAGGAGTATGCCAGGAAGAGCTACGGAGGTAAAAAGCGGCACGGATTAGCTGGGGAAACCGTTTCCCAAGCTGATTCCTTCGCTACCGACACTGCCGCTAAGACAGGGCTAACGCCCCGGACTATTCAGTCCGTTTTTCGTCCAGTTTTGAGGAACGGGGATGGCGAGAGCTTTACCAAAAGTTTCGGTAAAACCGGATGACGAGAGGGGATGGAAGGGGGGTGGCAAGCCCCCTCGGAAAATGGGGAGCCTCCCTCGAGTGCCAAGAACCCCCCTTCTCGGGGGGCGTCAAAAGTGCGACGACCGCGGGTGCAGGGGTGGCCGTAGAATTTCCCTGATGTTCGCTATGACCGGCCACCGAGTTCCGCGCATGCAAATTCCCTAAAACGATCAAGCCCACAAGGTGACGGAGTTAGCCGTTTCACCGGCCAGGCCACTGGTGGAAGGTGCCCTTCGCCTGGTTAACCCCCCCTCGCGTATGTGACCATGCCGGGGTTATTGGCGGTCGGCTACCGGTCTGCAACGGCGGCTGCCCTCTGTTAGATAGGGGGGGCGTTGCCCTCGTGTTATGCGAGTTTTGCGAGGTGGTAAACGTTCACTAACAAAAAAAGACCTACCCCCGAGCCGCTCTCTAATCCTGTCAAACATGACGCCTTCTGTTTCTGGCCTGACAGGCCGATGGGTATACCCCTTTCAATCTCTATAGGCGCAAGCCTTGGGATCGGCTGACCGGCAGTAAAGCGACACCTGCGAAACCTCTAAGGGGGGGACCCGGCAAGCCCGGGCGCGACGACGAACAAGACGAACACCCCGGCCAAACCCCCTAACAGGCGAACACCGATTCCTGAACAGCGGGGGAGTTCCCAAGAAGCCGATAGCGGGTTATGCTGGATGTGGGAATATCCCACACCTAGGTGGTGAACACTATGGTTACTATGACTGAGCCCAAAGACGTTTCGGTGCAGATAGACGAAAAAGGGCGCATCACCCTGCCGGCCAAGCTACGCCAGCTCCTCTCGCTGGAGTCGGGAGACACCCTCTTCGTACGCCTACGGGGAGACGTCCTCGAGCTGATGAAGGCCGAGAACCCCTTCGATGCCCTAGCCCGTCATGCCTTGAAAGAGTATCGGGAGGGGCACACCCGGGACCTGCGGGAGATCGCCCGGGACTGGGGCGTAGACCCAAACCATGAGTGAGCCCTACCGGGTTCGGCTGACCCGCCAGGCCGAGAAGGACCTCGCGCGTCTGGGGAGCTTCCGTGACAAGGCCGTGCGGGCGCTGCTGGCTCTTGAACGGGACCCGTACAAGGGCCACACTCTGACCGGCTCCTTGTGCGGCGTCAGGTCTCTCGAGTTCTCGCTGCCGGGCGGAGCCTACCGGGCCGCCTACGTGGTTCTGGAGGAGAAGCGGACTTGCCTGGTGTTCCTGGTCGGTCCTCACGAGGGTTTCTACCGGAAGGCGGAGAGAAGACTGGAGGCCCTGCGCAGGTTGGGGGAGATCTAACGAAAGACCTTCGAGGCGGCTGTTGTAGAGGGCAGGCCGGGGCCGAGGGCCTGCCCTCCCGACCAATACCGGACCGCATATGGCCACTTCCAGCGTTTAGAGGCCCTCTCATTCCCTGGCCGAGACGACCAAGACAAATTAGAGGTCCTAGGACGGGCGGAAGCGAGGGGGCAGGGGACAAATTGGCTTACCGCTCCCCCCTGGCCGAATCCAGTTTGTCTAGTTTTTCAAGGTGGGGAGCCGGTCTTCCTGAGGCTGGC
>Ga0134101_1001275_pt1 | contig 20857 bp, 20 predicted proteins | sample 12_3_2metaG_FD_94446 | JGI IMG/M metagenome (GOLD analysis project Ga0134101, IMG submission 94446) | Switchgrass degrading microbial communities from high solid loading bioreactors in New Hampshire, USA - 12_48_3.3_201_A2 metaG | ecosystem: Engineered > Bioreactor > Semi-continuous > Anaerobic...
TATACGGCCAGGGATGTTCCCCCTACTATCAGGACATCCGCTTTTCTGATATATGAAACAGCCTGGTTTATGGCATTGTCATCAAGGAATTCTTCATATAAAACCACATCAGGCCTTACGGTTCCTCCGCACTTGCTGCACTTCGGGATAATATCGGGACTCTTTAAAACATACTCCAAAGAATATTTTTCATTGCACTTCATACAGTAATTCCGGTAAACGGAACCGTGAAGTTCAATAACGTTTTTACTGCCTGCCTGCTGGTGGAGACCATCGATATTTTGTGTTATGACCGCTTTTAAAATCCCTTTTTGCTCCAGCTCCGCCAGCACAATGTGGGCAGTGTTGGGTTTTGCGTCAATATAAATCATGTTTTTGCGGTAAAAGTCGAAAAACTCCCTCGGATGAGTCATCAGGAATGTGTGGCTCAGCATAACCTCCGGTGGGTAATTGTACTCTTTTATTGTGCGGTAAATGCCGCTTTGACTTCTGAAATCCGGTATATTGCTTTCGGTTGAGACACCGGCACCACCGAAAAAAACTATATTTTTACTGCCTTCCACCAGAGCTTTGAACTCATTGATTTCCATCGGCCTTACCTCTTTTCCAGATAGCATATGTACCTAAATTTATATTAATACTACCAAAGCTAAATTTCAAATGAATGGAAATTATCATCAAAGTAAATACATGGACAGCTTATGTTGTAACATACGAACATATAGCGTCATATCATGTTACTGGACATAAAGTTTACCAAAAAGTTAAGGAAAGGTGGTTTTCACTACATGGCAGAAGATAGAGGCTTTTTAGGAAATTTCTTTGATGACGATGCAATCCTTTGGTTTATTATTCTTTTCTTGCTGCTGTTCTTTAACAACAGGAGAGGTTACGGGACATAAGGCTGTTGGAATAAATGTATTAGATATGGTTTAAACCTAAAGGATTAATGCATTTGAAAGTGTTCAGGCGGGGGATCTGTGCTGATTAAGGCGGGCAGATCCCTGATTCTATTTTACCACTTCTTTCTTCCTTACCTTGACCATGGTTGTATGATGCCATATAATTGAATAAAAAATATCTTACGAATTTCAGGGAGGAAACGATAATGATAAAAGTAGTTGCCAGGTTTGTACTTAAGGAGGACAAGATTAATGAATTCCTGGATTTGACGACTGAGTTGGTGGAAAAGTCCAGAAAAGATCCCGGATGCATTTCCTATGACCTTTTCCAGGATGTTAATGACCCCACTGTCTGTGCATTTATCGAAACATGGGAGGACCAGGAAGCATTGGACAACCATATGAAGGCAGAGCATTTCATAAGAATAGGCTCAAAATTGGGTGGGCTTACAAGAGAAAAGGTTGTTTTAAATACATATAAACAGGTGAAGTAAAACGTTACACATGGCATAAAGGCCCAGGCGTATTAGCTTGGGCTTTATAATGATATACTATAAAACGGTATTATAGTACTGTAATATGATAACAGGAGGTTTTTCAATGTCAGATTTACCTGCATACAAAAACCAGGATTTGAGTTTTGAAGAAAGGGCCAGAGATTTGGTATCAAGGATGACCCTGGAAGAAAAGGCATCGCAACTGGTTTATAATTCTCCTGCAATTCCCAGGCTGGGAATTCCTTCATACAACTGGTGGAACGAGTCACTGCACGGCGTTGCAAGGGCTGGTGTGGCCACAATGTTTCCCCAGGCTATCGGAATGGCGGCCACATTTGATGAAGATTTGATTTATAAAATAGCGGATGTCATTTCCACTGAAGGAAGGGCAAAATTCCATGAATTCCAGAGGAGAAACGACCACGGAATTTACAAGGGTCTTACCTTCTGGGCTCCTAATATAAACATATTCAGGGATCCAAGATGGGGAAGAGGCCATGAGACTTATGGCGAGGACCCATACCTGACAGGCAGGCTCGGCGTGGCTTATATTAAAGGACTGCAGGGAAATCATGAGAAGTACCTGAAGACTGCTGCATGTGCCAAGCACTATGCGGTTCACAGTGGCCCGGAGTATGAAAGGCATAGCATTAATGTGGAGGTATCACCGAAAGATTTACGGGAGACATATTTGCCGGCATTCAAGGAAGCTGTTAAGGAAGCTAACGTGGAAGCCGTAATGGGAGCATATAACAGGGTGAACGGCGAACCCTGCTGCGGCAGCAAAACATTGCTCATTGATATTTTAAGAGAAGAATGGGGCTTCAAAGGGCACGTGGTTTCTGACTGCTGGGCCCTGCTGGATTTCCACCAGACTCATATGGTAACCAAAACGGCGCCGGAATCTGCTGCAATGGCTATAAATAACGGCTGCGACCTTAACTGCGGTAATACATATCTTCACCTTCTGGCTGCATATAAGGAAGGACTTATCACTGAAGAAGTCATAGACAGAGCTGTAACGCGGTTAATGATAACCCGCATGAAATTAGGCTTGTTTGACGACCCTGAAAAGGTGCCTTACACGAACATACCCTACCATATAAACGACTGTCCGGAGCACAGAGACTTTGCCCTGGAAGTAGCCAAAAAATCACTGGTACTGTTGAAGAATGAGAATAGCATTTTACCTCTTAACAAGGACAATATTAAGACCATAGCTGTTATAGGGCCCAATGCAGACAGCAGGGATGCGTTGATTGGCAATTACGTGGGAACACCTTCAAAATATGTAACTGTGCTTGAAGGTATAAGGGAAGCTGTTAATCAGGATACAAGAGTCATATATGCCCAGGGTTGCCACCTTTACCTGGACAAGGTTGAAAAACGTGCTGAACCAGGCGACAGGATTGCTGAAGCTGTAGCTGCGGCAGATATGGCCGATGTTGTGGTAATGTGTCTCGGTCTTGATGCCAATATGGAAGGTGAAGAAGTACACATGTCCAGTGACACCAATACATTAAGGGGCGACAAGAAGGATCTTAACCTCCCTGGTCAGCAGCAGTTATTGTTAGAGGAAGTATATAAGACAGGAAAACCCATCATTTTGGTATTGCTCAGCGGAAGCGCCCTGGCTGTAACATGGGCCGATGAACATGTTCCGACAATAATCCAGGCATGGTATCCGGGAGCTGAAGGAGGAAAGGCAATTGCTTCCCTGATTTTCGGTGAATTCTGTCCTGAAGGGAAATTACCTGTAACCTTCTACAGGACTTCCGAAGAGCTTCCTGACTTCAGGGACTATTCAATGAAAAACAGGACCTACAGGTATATGACCAACGAAGCATTGTATCCTTTTGGTTACGGCTTAAGCTACACCAGATTTGAGTATGATGATATTAAGATAAGTAGCAATAGGGTAAAGACAGGAGACAGTGTTGAATTAAGTGTTAAGGTTAAAAATACCGGCACGTGGGAAGCCAATGAAACCGTACAGCTATACTTAAAAGATGTGGAAGCAAGTGTGGAAGTACCGAAATATTCACTGAAAGGCATTAAAAAGGTTCATCTGAAACCCGGAGAACAGGCTGAGGTAACATTTACCGTCACTCCAAGGCAAATGGCCCTGATAAATAATGAAGGGAAATGCATTTTAGAACCGGGCGTATTCGAAGTCTATATCGGTGGAAGCCAGCCGGACAAGAGAAGCCTGGAACTTACCGGTTCCAATGCTCTTAAGGTTTCCTTTGAAGTTGTTGGCACCGCAATGGAACTGGAGTATTGACATAAAGACGGCAGGTTGATAACTCATAGTGATTTCATGATGATAATTCATTTATGTATTTATACCTGATGGATTATAAATGTCAGCCGGCATATTTAATCATTTGCTGAAGCTTGATTTAATATGCCGGCTTGTACCTTATATATTGAGGTATCCAAGTTAAGCTTTCATGGGAGGAAAGTGTGTGCAGCTACCAAAATTAATCAAAGTAAGGCAATATTTCGATGCAGATAAAATAACCGATATTCCTGGAGAGGTCAGAGAACAGATAAAAAAAGCCGGCATAAAGATAAAACCCGGAGATAAAATCGCAATTGCGACAGGAAGCCGTGGAGTTGCCAATATAAGCCTGGTGGTAAAAACTGTGGTGGAAGTGGTTAGGGAGATGGGTGGAGAACCATTTATTGTACCGGCCATGGGAAGCCACGGGGGCGCAACGGCGGAGGGTCAGAAAGCTGTTCTGGAAAGCTATGGAATAACTGAGGAGTATGTGGGTGCTCCCATAAAATCATCCATGGAAGTTGTTGAACTACCCCAGGGAGACTTGCCCAACAGGGTGTTCATGGATAAACATGCGTACGAGGCTGACGGTACAATTGTCATTAACAGGATTAAGGTGCACACGGATTTCCACGGTCCTCTGGAAAGCGGGTTGATGAAGATGATAGTCATCGGCCTTGGCAAGCACGCTCAGGCCTTTGCAATCCACAGGTACAACCTTTACGGGCTGAAAGAACTTATTCTTCCTACTGCAAGGCAGATACTAAGGCATGGTAATATTATAATGGGTTTGGGTCTTGTGGAGAATGCCTGTGATGAAACGGCGGTTATCAGGGCTTTACAGCCTGAAGAAATAGAGGACGAGGAAAAGAAACTTCTGGACATTGCCCGTAAAAACGTACCAAGCCTTCCCACAGATAAATTGGATGTACTGCTGATTGACAGGATGGGCAAGGATATAAGCGGAAGCGGCATGGATACAAATATAATCGGAAGAATAAGGATACGGGGTGAAAAGGAGCCTGAAAAGCCGGATATAACAAACATTGTGGTGACAGATCTCACGGAAGGCTCCCATGGAAATGCCCTGGGAGTTGGTCTTGCGGATATCATAACGGAAAGGCTTAAAAACAAAATTGATTTTGGTATAACATATGAGAACGTTGTGACCAGCACTTTCCTGGAAAGAGGAAAACTTCCGATTGTTGCCCCCAATGACAGAATTGCACTTGAATATGCTTTGAAGACATGCGGCCCTGTAGACAGTGAAAATGTGAGGATGATAAGAATAAGAGACACATTGCATCTTGGGGAGTTATATGTCTCAAGGGCAGTGCTTGATGAAATAAAGGACAAACCCAACATTGAGATTATTGGAAGCTTCCAGGATATTATTGACGGGGATGGAAAGCTTGTTGAATTTTAGCATGCCATAATGGCTTTTCCGGTTTTTGTTGACACCAGTGATTCAATACAATAATATAAGCTTTATATGATATGCTGATAATTATAAAATCCAATATAACATAAGTTATTTACGTTTGGGAGGCATCTTTGATGGACATTATAAAGACTATTCTGGCTTTTGTCCCATTATTGTGGCTTTTGGTAAGCATGGGGAAAATAAGGATGACAGCTTACAAAGCCGGTATTATAGCCCTTTGTATTGCAGTGGCGGTTGCATTGACATTGTTCGGAATGCAGCCGTTAAGGTTGGTACAGGCTTCAATTGAAGGCCTGATGCTTGCCATTGTGACCATATCATGGGTAATTGTTGCAGCTTTGTTTTTATATAATATGACGGTTAAGACCGGCAGCATGGAACAGATAAAACACATGCTGGCCAATTTGTCTCCTGACAGGCGCATACAGGCGCTTATCATTGCGTTCGCCTTCGGAGGCTTTCTTGAGGCAGTGGCAGGTTTTGGTACGGCAGTAGCCATCCCTGCCGGGATACTGATTGTAATGGGATTCCAACCTTTTCAGGCAGCTGTTATTTGCCTTATAGCAAACACAATACCTGTTGCTTTTGGAGTTCTTGGAGTACCCATTGTATCTCTGGCACAGGTGACAGGGCTGTCCCTTGGAACATTATCTTTATATACAGCCCTGCAGCTTATACCCTTTATTATTTTCCTTCCCTTTGTGCTGGTTTTTTCTGTTACGGGGAATATCAGAAACATAAAGGGGGTAACGGGTGTTTGCCTTGCTTCGGGCATTGCCTTTGCCCTTGGGCAGACGTTGACTGCCTTTTATCTTGGCCCTGAACTGGCGGCAGTAGTTGGTTCCCTTTTGTCATTACTTGCGGTAGTTCTGTGGATCAAAGTCCGGCCAGTCAGGGAGGTCTGGTTGTTTAAGGATGAAAAAAAGCAAACACCTGAAAGCGGTGTACATAAAGACATGGTACAGGCGCTTAAAGCCTGGTCACCTTATCTTTTCATACTGGTTTTTGTCTTTGCCACCAGGTTTCTGCCTTTCCTTAAGTTCCTGGATGAATATCCGTTCAGGCTGAAAGTGCAGTTTTATTTCGGCCCGGAAGGAAAACCCCTGGATTTTCAGCTTATGACCGGCGCCGGTACAATACTGTTTGTGTCAGCGATCTTAGGTGGTCTGGTGCAAAATGCTTCACTGAAAAATCTTGGCAAGATTTTTCTTTTCACTTTAAAGCAGGTTTATAAGTCTATTATAACAGTTGTTGCAATTGTCGTTTTGTCCAAGATTATGGCTTACAGCGGCATGATAAGCTATATTGCGGTTACCCTGGCACAGCTGAGCGGTGGATTTTACCCAATAATTTCACCTTTTATCGGCGCTGTAGGCACATTCCTTACGGGAAGCGACACATCATCCAATGTTTTGTTTGGCGATTTGCAAAAGCAAACGGCCATACGAATAGGAGCCGGTGTGGAATGGATAGCCGCATCCAATGCAAGCGGAGCTACCGCCGGTAAAATGATATCTCCGCAAAGTATTGCAATTGCAACGGCTGCAACGGACCTGACCGGACAGGAAGGGAAAATACTCAATAAAACCGTCAAATATTGTGTGGTATATGTATTAATAATGGGGATTATTGTCTATATTTTTTCAAATATTGTATGAACAAATATTGTATGAATGTATTGTAAATAATTTATAGTATCTGGTATGGATGTAAAGTATCCGCCACCTTTGTTTGATTAGAGATGCATTTTAAAAGCATTACTTGACTACATATCGGATATAATGCAACATTTTAAAGAAGAATAGCTTAACGGATACGCTATTCTTCTTTTTGTATTTGTGCAAATGTCCGCGCTGCCATTTTGCTCTCGAGTTTTGCCTTTTCAAGCTCCAGACTATGATGGTGCTGGATTTTTTCCAGTCGGGTTATCCTTTCGTCTATGCTTTCCAGGAATTTCTGGAGACGGTTTATACTCTCATAAAGGCTGTCGGATCGGGAAGCTTCAGCCACAGCCCGGTTGCTTTGTTCAAATAAATCCGTGAGGATATTATTGTAACCGCTTAAGGTAAATCTTACAGGTACGGTATTGGCGGAAGAAATGAAACTTTTTTCATTTTCAGCGGTATAATGGATTTCTGCAAGGGTAAGATTGTCAAGGCTGTAAAGGGCAGGGCCGCTTCGTGGCTGCCATGTCAAACCGCCGTCATTTGATAATTTATACAGAATGTCGTTTCCGTTTATATGGTAATACAGCAGTTTCCCGTCCATAATACAGGCCATGGGCATAGTGTTTCTTTCAGCTTTATCAAACAGTAATACATCATTAAGTAACCGGTTTTCTTTCAGACCCCATTTGATGAAATGAACTTCATGGTATTCCTTAATCTTTTTCCTGCAGAAAAGGTACAATTCAGACGAATCATCCTTTACAACTGCATCTATATGAATATCGGCCTTTTCGCTGATAGAAGTAAAAACACTATTGTCGTCAACGTAGTATATAATCCTGAAACCGGGTTTTGTTTCATTCCCTGTTATCCTGTCATAAGCAAGGTATATGGCTTCCTCGTCATAAAAACAGCAGTAACTGCCTCTGGACATATCTATGTAATCCAATACCCTGGGTTTTTCAGGTGCGCCGTTTTCAGCAATTTCCTGCATGGTGAGAAGGTTTTTGCCATCGTACACGATAGTGTAAAAAATATATATTCTGCCCCTGGCCAAAACCATGTACAGGTTTTTGTCATAATCCAGGGGTGATTTTGCAGTGAGAATGGGAAACCTGTTCCATCCTGAGCCTTTATGTACCAGGTATATAATGTCGCCCCGACTATCCTGGTGCAGTAAGTGTATATTGTCATGAGTGTCTATGCAAGCCCTGAAATATGGGAGGCTGTTTTTTATGATTACCTGGGGTGTTGTCCATTTATTCCGCCTGTTAAGAACAGAGAGGCATATTCCCAGCCTGTTGTTATAAAACAGATTGAGGGTTTCCCCCCTGCTTGTTACCAGGATGTATTGCTTTTGATTTCCCTCAAACATCAAACCACCTCTACCATATTATATTTATCAATTAAAGAAGTGTTACAGTAACGGGGCTTTACTGGTTGGCATAAAATATAAAGAGAATAAATCAGATATTTATGGACGAATGAGGTGTGTAGTGTGGAATCAAGACAATTGAGTTCATATATAAGGATGCTGCATGCTGTCCCCAATAATCCCCCCGTGGATGTATACATGAATGGGCAAGTCATAACAACAAACCTGGATTACAGGGAGTTTACTCCTTATATGGAAGTGCCTTCAGGAGCATACAGAATGAGAGTTTTCCCGGCAGGTACTGTGCAGGCGCCTGTTCTTGACACTAACTTGACCCTAACCGCAAAAAGGATTTATACCCTGGTTCTTACAGGCATGCCGGAGAATATTAACCTGTTCCCGGTGGAAGATGTGATTGTTCTCATTGCTCCCGGCCGGGTAAACTTGAGGTTTGTTCACCTTTCGCCCAATACGCCGGCATTGGACATAAAACTGCCTGACGGTACTGTACTTTTCAGTAACGTAGGATACAGGGGTGTTTCCTCCTACATTTCAGTAAGTCCTGGTATGTATGTGTTTGAGGCTACCCCGGCGGGTACTAATAGCGTGATATTGCATGTACCCAATATAACCCTTTTGCCCGGCAGGAACTACACCATTTATGCGGTGGGTCTTTCCAACGGCATTCCGCCGTTGCAGGTACTGATACCTTTGGATGGGAGTTCTTATATTATTATTGTGTAATTAACGTACAATGAAGTAGTTTAAAAAACAGGGTTTTACCGGTTAAACCTGCAGAAACCAGTAATTTTTTCTATACTGCGTGGTACGGCGTCCTTTGAGTTTTTCCATGGGGCGTCTTTGTACCTGTAGTCAAACTTTCTTGTGAACCAGTTGACTTCATCCTGTATACGGGCTAAATTCTCAGTCTGTATTTTCATGAGGTTGTTAACAAATATGGCTTTTTGCTTTGGAGTCAGATATTTTTGAACTCCTTCCAGCACTTTCCTTAAGTGCAGGAGGCAAAAGCCTTTCTTGCTGTTGAATAATTCGCGAAAGTCATCTTCGGTAAACCAGAGATACAGCATGACATCTATATACCTGTCCATTGTAAAGTCGAGTTTTTTACATATGGAGCATTTACTTTCAAGGTTTTTTAGAAATCCTACCATCTTATCAATATATTGTTCGCTTTCCGTAGGCTTTGATGTAATCCTGTTCTTTATATCCGCAGCAAAGGACATTTTGGAGTCCTCAATCAGCTTTTTTTCTGCCCTGTCGTATTCCTTTGTAATAAATGTGTTAAGGTCAGCCAAATGGGTTTCAATTATTAATGCCAGGCCAAGGGTATTTTCCTGCCTGTTATACAGCAGTTCATAATGGCGGGTACAAAAACCCGTTTCATTGGTTTCCTTACGGTGGTCAGGCTCCATTAATGATGGACCGAGATAATATTCTATTTCCTCATCTTCAAGCTTTTTTTCCAGGTAGCACAAGGTGCATTCGCAATCCTGCCTGAATGCTTCCGATACCGGGATAGTATAAATTCTTTCCTTCATACCCATACCTCGATTCTTATATGTAAAATAGGTTCAATACTCAATATTAATGAGACCTGTATTTTACTAAATCAATATTTATATATTTAAATACCATATGCTTCGCAAAGCATTATACAATACGTTATGAAAAAAATGTCCGGAACATTTATTTGTTGGTATATTTATTATACCATATAACAAATACCTTTCAGGCAAATATGGTTAAATTATGACAGTGGACTTATTTGAGTTTTTTAGTGATAATTATTTATAGATTCTTTATAAACGATATGTAAATATAATTTAAACTGAAAGAGTTTACATGCAGGTGCTGATCAATATGTTGGCGGATATTATAGAGATAATTATTGAGATAATTACAGAGATAATTTCAAATAAGCTGACAAAACGGGATAGTTTTTAAAGCCTATGTAAATGAGCCAGGGGAGTCAGGAATGAAACATGATAAATATGAAGTTTTAGAAAAATCGTGGGGAGTAGAAGTAAAGAATGTGACGGATTTTGATCCGGTGCACATTTTTGAGTGTGGACAGTGTTTCAGGTGGAACCGGGAAAGCAACGGAAGTTACACAGGAGTGGCAAAAGGCATGGCAGTGAACGTAAACTATGCCGATGGCGTCCTGCAGCTTGAAAATACGTCACTTAAGGACTTTTTCAATATCTGGTTTGACTATTTTGACCTGGGCAGGGATTATTCGGAAATAAAAAACATGGTGGCAAAAGATGATATCATGAAGGAAGCTGTAAGTTTCGGAAGCGGAATAAGGCTTTTACGGCAGGATTTTCATGAAACGGTTATTTCCTTCATTATTTCTGCCAACAACATGATCCCCAGAATAAAACAGATTATTGCAAAGATTTGCCGGCAATACGGAGATGCCTTTGATTTTAAGGGGGTCAAGATGTTTTCTTTCCCTTCATTGGAAAAATTGGCATTGTCCTGTGAAGAAGAGCTGTCCTTCTGCAAGGCTGGCTACCGGTGCCGGTATATTGTTGAAACGTCCAAAATGCTTTTTGATAATTGTATTGATACTGAAATTTTAAAGAATGGTGATTCAGGCAGTGCAAGGAAGGAATTGATGAAACTGCCTGGTGTGGGAAGCAAGGTGGCTGATTGTATCCTCCTTTACAGTGGCACCAGGTATGATGTATTTCCCACAGACGTTTGGGTCAGAAGGGTCATGGGCGAACTATACCTTGGACAAGATGCGACATTAGGTCAGATACAGGCATTTGCCAGGGAATATTTCGGTCCTTATGCAGGTTTTGCCCAACAGTATTTATTTTACTTCGCCCGGGAGAATAAGCTTGGCGTGTCATGAAATCATACCAGGTATACACAATAACCTGGCATAATTCGTAAAATAATAGGGTAATACTCCGTTAAAGAGGAGAATACCTGATGTACTGCCTTGGAATTCTGGAATCGGGAAATTTCGCTTTTCATTTATGCAGCATATTGGAGAGAAAAGGTATTATAACGGAAGTAGTGGCCGTGCCTTGTGCCATTGCCAGGGGAGGCTGCGGGTATTGCCTGAAATTCCCTGAGGAGCTTCTGGAAGTAGTAAATAGTGAGGGCATGAAAAACGGCCTTATTTTACGCGAAGTATACAGGGTAATTCCCGGTATTACGCGAAACCGGTATGAGAGAATCTTCTAAATAAGGATTTAATTTGGCGTAATACTTCGTGTAAATTCCGCATTATTGAGCATTAACGAGTAAGCGTGAATTATACCGAGTTTTGCGGGCTTAAAGGTGAATAAAGTTTATTTGTGTGCAGCCTGTCTGTATGCTATAATGTACTCAAACAAGAACATTGCCTGAAATGAGCGGATAAACCTATAATTTTGAACCTACGGCGATGATAAGGGAGTCCGGGTTTGGAAATGGATATCAGGCCTCACTCAAAGCACAGGTTTCACCTGTGTACCTTAAGAGGAAGATACGAAGTTTTCAACAGGACACCCACCTAGCGGAGGGCTAGGTGTCAAAATATAGGGGAACGCCATTTTGGGTAATGCGTCAATAAAAAGCATTAAGCTTTTTATTGACGTTTATTCATTTTTTTATGCACACCTTTTTTACCCCTTTATTATTTATGTTTTCCCACAAAACTTTATGTTTCGGGATGGAACACAATATGTAAATCCACATATTATGAAAATGAGAGGGGAAACAATATATTTTCATAATAAAGGGGGTTAATACATGAGCCATAAAGACAATACCGTAGTTGCAGGTCCGATTTCCGAAAGAGATCTATCAAGGCTGAGGGAAGCCGTATGTATACAGGTTGAAAAAATCTACGACTCCTGCAGGGAAAAAGATTGTGTAGAAGATGCACCTGTACTGTTCAGGCACCCTGAAAAAATCCAAAAACTGCTGAATGCAGCTATTAATGTAAAGGCCAGATCCGCAGAAGTAAGGGATGTTTATGCGGATGTGGAGGAGCTTCCTTTCAAACGCGGCTTCTATACAGTTGATGTAAAATACTTCATCAAGGTAGTGCTTGATTTCTTTGTACCCAGCAACAGGGGCGGAACCAGGATTGTAACCGTTCCGGGACTTGTGCTTTTTGACAAGAAGGTAATCCTTTTTGGTTCAGAAGGCCATGTGAAGATATTCAAGTCCCATTTTACCGAAAAAGGAATCGACACGCAGATAAGATCAGACCTGCAACAGGATAATCTGCCTATTTCAAAGATTGAAGTGGCAGAGCCCATTGCACTTAGCGCAAGAATAGTGGAAGAGAAACATAAATGCTGCTTTGACAGTGTACCGAGGTTCATAATGGATGAACTCGACAGGGGTTATGACGACCTTGATGATGACTTTACCGCAGCAGAAACCGGAAACAGGTTCACTGAACGCGAAGTACTTGCAAGTATCGGGTTGTTCTCCATTATTAAACTTGTAAGATTTGTACAGCTTCTTGTACCTGCGTTTGACTTTTGTGTACCTAACAGGGAGTGCATCGCAGCTACTGAAGAAAACGCCTGCGATTTGTTTGACACCATCGACTTTCCTTTTGATGAATTCTTCCCACCTCAAAAGTTTGATTTCCCCGGTGCTGTTGAGGCGGAAGGCAAAGGCAAATGCAGGGAAGAAAGTGGCAGATAAATATTTTCACCTAAATTGTTGCAGATACTTAAGCAGCTGCAAACACATAAAAGGATGGATATCAATCCATCCTTTTATGTATGTTAAATGTTACATGGTCTTACCAGGGATTACAAGATCAACTATTCCATATACCAACGCACCCAATAACGCACCTAAAATAGTTACTTCATAACCGCGTACAAAAAACTGGGTTGCGTAAATAATAACAGCGGCTAGTATAAAACCTGTAATGCCTCGTCCGAAAGGTGTTGCATTAACACCGAGAATTTTTAAAAGCAGATAGTCCAATATCGAAAGTACCGCTGCAGAAATAAGAAGCGGCCACAAGCCAGAAATTGTAAAACCTGGTGTGATAAAAGCCGTTATAGCCAGTACTACTGCACCGACTATAAATCTGATTATAAAATGGATTATACCGAAAGATTCTTCTCTTGTTTGTTCCTGAGCCATATTATTAACACCGACCTTTCAGTTTTAGTATTATTATCCTAGTATTCCGCAGTTTTATACTAAGACAATAATAGTATTAATCATATGAGCGCATTTCATGTAAGAAATATGCACTTTATGTGTGTACCGGCTTTTAGCAGGAAAAGTAAAATATTGTTGTTTTATTGTTAAAATATGTGTTAAAATATATTAAACATAAATAGTAAAAGACAATGAACAGGCAAAGTATTTGTCTGAAGCATGACAGAGAATAACCGTCAGCGGCTGAGAGCGGTTTGATGTAATTCAGGCAATGAAGTGCGCCTGGGAGTCGGCAAGTTGAAAGTGGATTTGGAAATCTAACCAGTAAATTTGCCCGGTTAAGCCCGTTAATGTATACGAGATGAATACAACTATTGTTGTATTCAAATAGAGTGGAACCGCGGAAATCCCTGCCTCTAGTAAACGTATGTTTACCGGGCAGGGTTTAATTTTATCTGCAGGGAATAATCTAAGATACCGGTAAAAATTCTGCCTATAAAGGAAGGAGGTAATTATCATAAAACTCAATAATTGGCTGAACAAAGAATTACCAGATGTGGTGAATACACTGGAGAAAATCAATGATACCGATTTTTTCAGGACAAAAACCATGGGTTCCGCCGGCAAAGAGGCTGTATATACTGTGATAAATCAAATACGGTCTGCTTTGTTTCCCGGTGTTTATGACAAATATCCCATAGATGAGACCAGGGTCAACGTTATAATGGGTAATAATATACGAAACGCGGCAATACAGCTTAGTAACCTGATTGAAATGGCTTTTTCCAATGAGTGCAAACTTGAGGAAAAAAACATGCCTGACAATGAGTGTACAAAATGCAGGGATAAGGCAAACGAAATTACCATAGAACTTATGAACATGCTTCCTGAAATCCGCCTCAAGCTGCAAAAAGACATAGAAGCAGCCTACAGAGGTGATCCTGCAGCAAGAACAACGGAGGAAATACTGTTAAGTTATCCGTCCATAGAAGCCATAAGTATATACAGGATAGCCCATGTCCTTTATGAAAAAGGTGTGCCGGTCATACCCAGGATTATGACTGAATATGCTCACCAGAGGACCGGGATAGATATACATCCTGGTGCAAAAATAGGTGAGTACTTCTTTATAGACCACGGTACCGGAGTGGTTATCGGCGAAACATGCGTTATAGGCAACAATGTTAAGATATACCAGGGAGTCACCTTAGGTGCCAGGAGTTTTGCCCTCGATGAGCAGGGTAACCCTGTAAAGGGCATCAAGAGGCATCCTGATATTGAAGATAATGTGATAATTTATGCCGGAGCAACGATTCTGGGAGGCGACACGGTTATTGGCCATGACTCGGTAATCGGGGGAAATGTATGGCTTACTCATTCGGTACCGCCTTATTCCACGGTATACAATGCCCAGCCGTCTCCTATCATTAAGCAGAACAATGGAAAGGAGTCACAGAAAGGCAAATGAAACTGTACAATACATTGACCAGGCAGAAAGAGGAGTTTACTCCCATTGACGAAAATGAAGTCAAAATTTACTCCTGCGGGCCTACTGTCTATAATTACTTTCATATCGGCAATGCCCGGGCGTTCGTAGTATTTGACACGCTGAGAAGATACCTGGAGTTTAAGGGATACAAAGTAAAATTTGTACAGAACTTTACGGATATTGACGACAAAATGATTTTGAATGCACAGCGTGAAAATACAACCGTAAAAGAACTGGCAGAAAAATTTATACGGGAATATTTTACTGACGCGGAAGGACTGAACATTAAGAAAGCCACTGTTCATCCAAGGGCAACGGAAAACATCGACGCCATTATTGAAACAATTAAAAAGTTGGTAGATAACGGATATGCCTATGAAGTGGACGGAGATGTATATTTTGAAGCATCGAAGTTTGCTGAGTATGGCAAATTGTCAAAGCAGAACCTGGAGGAGCTTGAAGCAGGAGCACGCATCAGCGTGGAGGAAAAGAAAAAACATCCCATGGATTTCGCCCTTTGGAAAGCCCAGAAGCCGGGCGAACCTGCATGGGACAGTCCGTGGGGCAAGGGAAGGCCTGGCTGGCATATTGAATGCTCTGCCATGGCAAACAGGTATCTTGGAGAAACCATTGACATCCACAGCGGAGGCCAGGACCTGGTATTCCCTCATCATGAAAATGAAATTGCCCAAAGTGAAGCGGCCAATGGCAAGCCTTTCGCAAGGTTCTGGCTACATAACGGATTTGTGAACATAGACAATGAAAAGATGTCCAAATCTGCCGGTAACTTCTTTACCGTAAGGGAGATTGCCCAGCAATATGATTATGAAGTGATTCGTTTCTTTATCCTGAGCGCCCATTACAGGAACCCCATAAATTTCAGCAGGGAACAGATGGACCAGGCTAAAAGCGGTCTGGAGAGGATCTACAACTGCATTGATAATCTGAAATACCTGCTTAAAACGGCACAGGACAGGGCACTGACCGCAGATGAGGTCTTGCAGATGCAGAAAATCGACAGCTTTGAACAGAAATTTATCGAAGCCATGGATGATGACCTTAATACTGCTGACGGTCTTGCTGCCATTTTTGAACTGGTCAAGGAAGCAAATACCGTATTGGGTCCTGAAAGCCCCAGGGAAATTATTTCCCATACCCTTCAGCTTATAAAGAAACTGGGTGGCGTACTTGGATTGCTTTACAGGGATTCGGGCAAAGATGCGGAAGAAGAACTGGATGAAGAAATAAAGCAATTGATTGAAAAAAGGCAGCAGGCAAGAAAAGAAAAGAACTATGCCCTTGCGGACAAAATCCGTGACGAGCTAAAGGAAAAAGGCATAATACTGGAGGATACCCCACAGGGGGTAAAGGTTACGAGACGGAAATAGCCAAGCTGTTTACAAGGCTGGGAGATGGCCCGGTAAATAGGCCGTCTCCTTTTTTTGTTGGTATTATAACTTGTATTTTTATGTTATAATAACTCTAGTTTGTGAACTTAATAGCTTTTTTGAAAGGAAGGAATTCTGCTTTATAAATTAAATAAAGCTAAAAAAAGACATCTGAATGAACATGTATAATAATTTTATGGAAATAATACTTGATAAATACAAGATAGACGAAAAGGAAGTTGATTTTTATTCACCTTTGGTCTTGGCATATGTAGGTGACGCGGTTTATGAAGTATTTGTAAGAACAATGCTTGCCCTGAAAGGCAACATGTCCGTTCACAATATGCATAAAAAGTCCATTTCATATGTCAAGGCAAAAGCGCAGTCTGATATAGTCCACAGGCTGTATGACAGACTGACTGATGAGGAAAAGGATATAGTTAGAAGGGGAAGAAATTCCAAGTCGGGAACCATACCCAAAAACGCGGATGTATCGGATTATAAATACGCCACCGGGTTTGAAAGCCTTATAGGTTACCTTTACCTGAAAGGCAGAACGGAAAGGCTATTCGAAATCCTGGAAATGGTAGTATCCGGGGAAGTAAACTGACTGATATACGCCAGAATAATAAAAATGTTGTTGAAAACTGTGAAAAGAAAGACTGGGTAACGTAGATGAGTAAGGATAAGAACAGGAAGGATTCCGTAAAACCACATAAAGCCGGAAAATCTTTTAGGGAAAACAGGCCAGCCGGTGCAGGCAGTAAGGCCGGCTATGCTCAAAAAACCAGCGAAACCGGCAGATTTAATGGTGACACAGGCTTTGGCGATAACAGTTATTGTGATGCCAACATCATAGAAGGGCGAAATCCTGTACTTGAAGCCCTGAGATCGGGCAGAACCATTAACAAAATACTTGTCAACAGAGGCCAGAAGGAAGGCTCAATAAAACAGATAATTGCCATGGCCCGTGACATGAAACTGGTTGTCCAGGAAGTTGATAAAGCAAAGCTTGATAACTTGTCACTGACAGGAGCGCATCAGGGTGTTATCGCGCTGGCGTCACCAAAGGATTATGTGGAGGTTGACGATATTCTAAATGCTGCTTTGGAAAAAGGTGAAGCTCCGTTTATAGTCATTCTTGACGGCATTACCGATGGCCATAACCTGGGTTCAATAATAAGGACGGCTGAGGCTGCCGGCGTGCATGGGGTTATTATCCCCAAGAGAAGAGCTGTCGGTATAAACTCAGTTGTTGCAAAGGCGTCGGCAGGAGCTGTGGAATATGTGCCTGTGGCCAGGGTTACCAATATTGCGCAGACTATAGAAGAACTGAAGAAGAAAAATGTGTGGGTAGTAGGAACAGATTCAAACGGAGACAGGCCATTCTACGAAGTGGATTATAAAGGTGCCATTGCCATAGTAATTGGCAGTGAGGGGGAAGGTATGTCAAGGATTGTGAGGGAGAGCTGTGATTTTGTGGTGAACATACCCATGACTGGTTCTGTATCTTCCCTTAATGCCTCAGTAGCAGCGGCTATAGTAATATATGAAGCCATGAGACAGAAGATGAGATAATAATGTTGTAATAGGGGTCAATTAATCTGATATGGAGTATTTGGTTATTGATGGTTACAATGTAATTAATTCGTGGAAAGATGTATTCGACCTCCGGAATGAAAGCCTGGAGGACTGCAGGGACAAGCTTCTTAACATATTATCCAACTATCAGGGCTATAGTAATGTAAATGTTATAGTGGTTTTTGACGCTCACCTGAAAAAAGAAAGGCGCTTGAAAATAGATAAATATGACAATATCACGGTAGTATTTACTAAAAAGAATATGACTGCTGATCATTACATTGAACGTTTTGTGCATACCCATTCCAAAGATGCAGTAGTCCGTGTTGTCACGTCTGATTATCTTGAACAATCCATAGTTTTGACCGGCGGAGGCATAAGAATTACTCCCAGAGAATTAAAAGAAGAAATAATGAGGGAAAACAAGAACATTGAAAAAGGCCAGATTAACATAAAAAGTCAAACAAATTCCATACTCAGCAATGCCAGCGAAGAGCTTATTGAATGGCTTGAGCGGATGCGGAGAAACAGGTTTTAACTTGACATAATGTAGACAGCTACTATATACTAAGTGTAGATTGTGTTCAGTAGAAATTTCGAGTCTGGCATTGTTGTGCAAATTCGTTACCATAAGATAAGGACGATATAAGCAACAAGTCATGGTAATAGACATATTACCTTAGGCAGGGGGATAATCATCTTGAAAACAAATGCTTATGCTAAGCCCGGTACTTTAAAAAGAATGGATGACGAAGCACTAATCGAGGCAGCCAGAAACAACGACGAAACCGCCCTTGAACTTTTGATCGACAGGTATAAAAGCTTTGTAAAGGCAAAAGCCCGGACGTATTTTCTCATTGGTGCCGACAGGGAGGACATCATCCAGGAAGGAATGATAGGCTTGTACAAGGCCATTAGAGACTTTAAAGGGGACAAGCTGTCATCTTTCCGTGCCTTTGCTGAATTATGCATCACCAGGCAGATAATAACAGCTATAAAGACTGCCACCAGGCAAAAACACCTGCCCCTGAACTCGTATGTATCCCTTAACAAGCCAGTTTATGATGAGGACTCTGAAAGAACGCTTATCGATATTATAAGCAAAGACGCTGTGACAGACCCTGAGGAACTGATGATTAACAGGGAGGACGTAAAGGGCATTGAGAAGAAAATGAATGAAGTTTTAAGTGCATTGGAAATGGAGGTCCTTTCGCTGTATCTTCAGGGAAGGTCATATCACGAAATTGCCACCATGTTGGACAGGCACGTAAAATCTATTGATAATGCGCTTCAGAGAGTTAAAAGAAAACTGGAGAAATATCTGGAGGAAAACAAGGAATAATAGAAAAAATTGATTTTTGAAAATACTAGACTTAGATAATAATATGTGTTATAATTCTCTAGCGGTTAAGTGGTGCGGGTGTAGTTCAATGGTAGAACATCAGCTTCCCAAGCTGAGAGCGAGGGTTCGATTCCCTTCATCCGCTCCAGAAAGAATGCCCTCATAGCTCAGTAGGCAGAGCGCATCCATGGTAAGGATGAGGTCACCAGTTCGATCCTGGTTGAGGGCTCCACATTACAAAATACACTTTGAAAAAAGTGCAACAATATTGCAACAACCGGAGAAAAATAAAAGAGCTTGATTCAAAAAAACTGAATCGAGCTTTTTTATTTTTCCCCGGACATTATTTAATCTTCTTATCAGTATCTAAAATAACAAATCCTCATTATGGCAATTAATCACTTGCTATCTTGTGAAACTCACTCTCGCCAACAGTGTACTATTTTATCGGACAATTGATGTAAAAAATTCCAAAAACTTAGAGGAATTTATGATATAATAAACGAAGTTTCAGGTATTTATATTAGTTGAATATAGCAACATATATCAAGATTTGTACTTCCAATTGAGTTATCATCAGGTTGGATAGGAGGTGCTTGAGTGTTTTCATGGTATGACGAAGTTCAAAAGATCAAATCATGGATAGACAGGAACATCGAACAGGACATATCGTTGTCACAGCTTTCGAAGTTTTGCGGCATATCATTATTGGGATTTCCCAAAATCGGGAAAGACAGCGGTAATCGGAAAAGGCATGACTTGGCTGCAGCTAATCCCGGATGGTAAAAAACATGTGATAACTGCCATGTATTTGCCTGATTATACGCTGTCTATTTGTTATGTGGATGTAATTGAAAAAATTGAATACGATCCGGATGGAGTTCTTGTTTTTATAGACAAATATATCGATGTCATATTCACCCCTCAAGGCGATCTTAAAATAGATGACCGTGATGAACTTGATGAAGCTTTTCAGTGCGGAGACATATCACAAGACCAGTACGATGCTGCATTACGTGAATGCGATCTGATTATTTCCGAGCTCTGTTGTGATATCGCTAAAACAAATAGGCTACTTACCCAAATTTTGCATTATGTGCTCGACAAAATATATGTGCACAACAAGATAGAATAGCCATATTACGTAGGTACCGCCGGTCACCCTGGCGAGGGACTTCATGTATCTGGCGGAGAACGGTTTTAAGGTGGAAGAGGTTCAGCCGGTGACATGTTCCCTTGGATGGAGCATGTTGAGTGCGTGACATTGATGTCGAGGCTGTAAACCTTTATTTTACTAGGTTTCCGGAAGTACATCCAAGTTGTCTACTCAACCTAAAGGACCAAAATACGTACATGGGAACATATCGAGGGGGTATTTTTTGAGTGAAATTTTAGCTCAAAAATAGATAGGGTTGAGTTGACAGAATAGATAGCGTGTATTTTTCATAGGGTTGAGTTGACAGGATGGATGTAAAGTATATAAATATTTTTTCTCTTGTCTAGCATGTTTTATATGTTTTTAAAGCTTCAAATTTCCAATATAAAATTTTAGTATTGACATACTAAAATTAAACTGATACACTACTATTAGTGGAAGATTCTCACATCTTGATAGAAAGACCAGCTAATTAAAGTCAAGAGTTTATAATAAAAATTTTGAGAAATTTTTTTAGGCTCCTGACGTTAATGAAACGCATGACAACAAGACCACCTAGGTGAGGTAGACATAAA
>Ga0134101_1001312_pt1 | contig 20189 bp, 17 predicted proteins | sample 12_3_2metaG_FD_94446 | JGI IMG/M metagenome (GOLD analysis project Ga0134101, IMG submission 94446) | Switchgrass degrading microbial communities from high solid loading bioreactors in New Hampshire, USA - 12_48_3.3_201_A2 metaG | ecosystem: Engineered > Bioreactor > Semi-continuous > Anaerobic...
AAAAGATAAAGGAAAAAGATAAGAAACTTAAAAAAACAAAGACTACTGAGGGAGAAAACATCCCTCGAGGGGGTAAACCCCCTCATAACCCCCAAAAGATAAAAACATAAAAAAACAGAAAAAACAACTGAGGAAGAAAGAACCTTCCTACTATTAGGGGGAAAATACTCCCTAATGACCCCCAAAACAAAGAAAAATAAAGACTTAAAAACAAAAACACCCTGAGGGAAAAAGCATCCCTCAGTGGGAGTACCCCTTTATAATCCCCCAAAAAGATAAAAACATAAAAAAGCAAAGACCACTGAGGCAAGCTATAGCTTATTTACTAAAACCGATCGCCACGTCGCTGGAGCACCTTTCTCCAGCGTTATAGTTTTTAGTCTTTCTCATCTATTTTGCCTTTAAAGTTTACGCCGTAGGCTATCTTTACAGCACCACCCTTGTCCCTCTCATTTTTCCTCCAGATAAAAAGAAAGAAAGATTTTCCATTTCTTTACCTTCACCAATGAACACTTCTTTTACTCCACCTCGGAGGGCTTCTTCGGCCATCTTGAGTTTAGGAATCATACCTCCTTGAATTTTCCCCTCTTCTTTCAAAGTTTTAATTTCCCTCAAAGGTAAAACTTCGATTAGAGAATTTTTATCTTCCATATCCCGTAGAACTCCGGGAACATCGGAAAAGAGAAATAGCTTTTCAGCTTTCAAGGCTATGGCCAGACGAGCTGCTGCCCAGTCGGCATTCACGTTTAAGCTCTCTCCTTCTTTATCAGCTGCTACTGGAGAAATAATGGGTAAAAATCCACCATCCCATAAAACTTGCACTAGACGAGGATTTACTTTTTTTATTTCCCCCACTCTTCCCAAATCTATATTTTTGTCTCCGGAAGCAAGACAATATTTTTCCCCTTCAAATAAGAAACCATCTTTTCCACTTATTCCACAAGCAGGAATCCCCTGATGATGAAAAATACCTACTAACATTTTATTCAAAAGACCACTCAAGACCATTTCGATTATTTCCATATCCTGAGGAGGAGTAACTCGTAAACCTTCTATAAATCGAGTTTCTCTACCTTCTTTTTCTAAGAATTTGCTAATTTGAGGTCCTCCTCCATGCACTAAAGCTAATTTTATTCCCTCTTGAATCAAGGGGACAAGCACTTTAAAATAGTTTTCGTTCTGGAAATCTATATTCTTACCCCCAATTTTAATCACTATTTCCATAATTTTCTCCTCCTAATTTATAGGGAATAATGGCTAATCACAAAAACTATATAATTTTCTTTTTATATTTCTAATCTCTTTTTTTACTACCTTATTGTTTTTGCCTATTTTGCCTTTAAAGTTTACTAAAAACCCTAAAAGCGAGATCACCGCGCTGAGGTATATTTCCCCAGCGGAATTAGACCTAATTTTCTCTATTACTTTGCCTTTATCTTACGCCGTAGGCACGCTGGGACGATTTTCCCCAGCGTTATAATTTGTAGTCTTTCTTATCTATTTTGCCTTTTAATTTTACGCCTTAGGCACTGAGGAAGATGCTTTCCTTCCTCAGTAGTTTTTCTGCTTTTTCTATCTTTTTAATTTTACGCCGTAGGCTGTTATTAACTATAATGACTATTTATCCGTACATAGTCAAAAGATAAATCGCAAGTCCATACTCCAAATTCTCCTTCTCCTATCCCTAGGTCTACAATAATTCTTAGCTCTCTTGTCTTCATCGCCTCTTGACTTTGCTCTCTCCCCACTCCTTTAGCTTTCATTCCTCCTTCTACTAAAGTAACTCCATTAATCTCTAAATTAACTTTATGAGGGTCTATCTCTATTCCGCTGCGCCCCAGGGCAGCCATGATTCTTCCCCAGTTGGGGTCTTCTCCAAAAAGGGCAGTTTTCACCAGAGGAGATTCGGCAACAGTAAAGGCACCCCTTTTCGCTTCTTCTTCGGTTTTTGCTCCCCGTACTATTATTTCTACAAATTTAGTTGCTCCTTCTCCATCTCGGGCTAAATCTTGAGCCAGCTCTTTGGTTAACCAAAAAAGAGCCTCTCTAAAGAGCGAAAAAACCGGACTTCCTTCTTTAGCTTCTACTCCGCTTTTACCATTGGCCAAAATCAATACCATATCGTTAGTGCTTGTATCTCCGTCCACTGTTACCCGATTGAAGCTTTGGTCTACTGCTTCCCTAAAAACTCGATCTAAGGCAAGGGCATCTATATCTAAATCAGTAGCTATAAAAGATAACATGGTAGCTAAATTGGGCTTGATCATTCCTGAGCCTTTTGCTATTCCTCCTAGGTGAACAGTTTTATCTTCCCAGGAAAAAGAGAGAGCTCGCTCTTTAGGAAAAGTATCGGTAGTCATTATAGCTTTAGTTGCTTCTCTACTCGATTTTTTCGTCGGTAATATCCGGGATAATTCTGCTATTCCTTTTTCTATTTTAGAGAGGGGCAAAAATTCTCCAATCACCCCGGTAGAAGCTACTGCCACCAGGTGAGGGTCTACTTTAAAACAGGAAGCAGCAAAGTCAGCCATTTTTTTTGCATCTTCTATACCTCGCTCACCAGTACAGGCATTGGCTACTCCACTATTGGCTATTACCAGTTGCAATTTTCTTTCTTTTAACAAATGTTCCCGGGTAACCAGAACCGGCGCCGCTGAAACTCGATTGCAGGTAAAAACCCCTGCCGCTGCTGCTGGCGTATCAGATAAAACAGCCGCCAGGTCATTTTTTTCTTTCTTTATTCCGCAATTTATTCCATAGGAAGAAAACCCTGAAACATTATCCAATCCACCTTCCAAAATTTTCCAGTTCTCCATTTGTACCTCCTCAAGGATATAATACGTCCTCTGGTAAGCCTTCCCTTTCTTCTCTTCCTAACATCAAATTCAAATTCTGTACTGCTTGCCCCGCTGCTCCTTTAACCAGATTGTCCAGAGCAGAAATCACTATCAATTGATTCTCCCCCACTTTTTTAAGTCCCAAGTCAATAAAATTAGAACCTACTACCCAGCGCAGTTCAGGAAAGCGATGGAGAGGGAAAATCCGCACCCAAGGCTTATCTTTCCAATAATCTTTCCATATAGACAATAATTCTTCCTCTTTCACGTCTTTTTCTAAAGTAAGATAAATAGTAGTCAAAATCCCTCTCTTTAGAGGCAAAAGATAAGGAGTGAAAACGAGATTAATTTCTCTCTGTGCAGCTAATTCTAATTGCTCTTTTATTTCAGGTTGATGACGATGCTCTCCCACTTTATAGGCTTTGAAATTTTCGTCCACTTCACAAAACTGGTTATCCTCAGTGGGCTTTTTACCTGCTCCAGTTACCCCTGATTTACTATCTACTATAATAGAAGGGGAAACAATTTTTTCCCTCAAGAAAGGATAAAGAGGAATAATAACCGAAGTAGGATAACAACCCGGGTTGGCCACCAAGCGTGCTGTTTTTAATTCCTCCCTATAAATCTCTGGAATACCATACACTGCCTCTTGTAACAGATGAGGAACTCGATGCTCTAACCGATAATATTTTTGAAACGCTTCTACATTCTTAAGACGAAAATCTGCTCCTAAATCAATAACCCGTATTCCTTTTTGTAAAAGAGAAGGAACATAATCCATAGCCACTCCTGAAGGGAGACCCAGGAAAACTACCTCTACCCCTTCTAAGTTTTCCACTTCCTGTTTTTGCAAAATTAAGTTGCTTCTTCCCCGCCAGGCTGGGCAATAATCTTCTAATTTTACATCTGGGAAGCTCTCACTTCCCACCCAGCATACTTCTACTCCGGGGTGCTGGGTTAAAATGCGCAAAAGCTCAAGACCAGTGTATCCAGTAGCCCCCATTATTCCTATACATACCATCGTTATTCCTCCATTTCCCAAATAAAAAAACCTCGTCTAAAGGCGAGGTTTTTTTAAAGACGAACAGGGGTGCAATTTGGTGCACGGTGCCACCCTGCTATACTCTTTCCTTTAACGGCGTAACCGGACTTCCTACTTAGAGAACAACTCTTTTCTTCGGAGTCAGCTCCGGGGCTCTATCTTCTTTAGCGTCACAGTAGAAGCTTCCACTCTTTCTTCCTCGCTGGACTACAACGCTAAAAACTTCCCCATCATCACTTTGATGAATATTAAAACACCTTCTGACAATTAAATCAAGTGTAATTTTTCTAAAACTAACTTCAGCTTTTCTTCCTTTTCTTCTTCCAAAGAAGACAAAGGAGGTCGAACTCCTCCCACTCTCCATCCTACTAAATTTAGAGCCGCTTTTACCGGAATAGGGTTGGTAGAGATAAAAAGAGCTTTAAAGAGAGGATAAAGTTCTAGGTGAATTTTTAAAGCTTCCTTATTTTTCCCTTCATTGAATAACTTAATCATTTTTTTTATATCTTTACCCACCAGGTGAGAAGCAACACTTACCACTCCCACTCCTCCTAAAGCCAAAAGGGGAAGGGTCATAAAGTCATCTCCGCTATAAAGGTAAAAATCGGAAGGGACTAGAGCTTTAATTCGAGAAATCTGGTCGGTGCTCCCTGCTGCTTCTTTTAGAGCAATAATATTCGGACTTTCCGCAAGACGGGCTATAGTTTCCGGCTCAATATTTACCCCTGTGCGAGAAGGGATATTATAAATCATAACCGGGATATTCACTGCCTCAGCAATAGCCCGAAAATGCTGGTAAAGACCTTCTTGGGGTGGTTTATTGTAATAAGGAGCAACAGCCAGGATACCATGCACTCCTAGTTCTTCAGCCTCTTTAGAAAGAAGAATAGATTCTTTAGTATTATAATTGCATGTTCCAGCTATAACTTTTGCCTGGTCTCCTATTTCCTCCAGTGCCACTTCAAAAAGACGAAGTTTTTCCTCTCGAGATAAAGTAGGAGACTCTCCAGTCGTTCCAGAAACCACCACTCCATCTGAGCCATTTTCCACCAAAGTTCGCAACAATTCTCGAAATTCAAAGTAATTTACCGTCAAATCTTGGTCAAAGGGAGTGACCACTGCAGTTAAAAGACTACCAAAATCTCCCCTCATTTCCTTTCCCCCTAACAAACATTCTCCAATTGAAATTTATGATGTAAGATTTGAATTGCTCTCTCCATATCCTGAGCTTTAACTAAACAAGAAATAGTAATATGAGAATCTCCGGTCTGAAGAATCTCTATGTTAGCTTCTTTGAGAGCTTCCACCAACTGAGCTACCACTCCCGGACGGTCGGCCATGCCCGAACCCACGAGAGAAATCTTAGCACAAGGGAGAGTTAAATTAACCTCAAATCCTTCTTGATGTAGTATTTCTTCTACTTTACTTCCTTTATTTTCATCTACTACAAAAGCCACAGATTCGGGAAAAAGACTAACCAAGTCAATACTAATTCCTTGTTGAGCCAAAGATTGAAAAATCTTTAACTCTCCGTTTCCCGAATTTACTAACTTCACCCGCACTTGAGCCAAGCCCCGGCGATAAGCGATACTATAAACTGGTTGTTCTTGGGAAAGGATTCTCAATCCCTCCTTAGTAAGAGTAGATATATCGCAAATCAAAGTTCCTCTACCTTCATCGCTTAAACTCCTAACCCGGAGAGGCACCCGATACTCCCGGGCTAAATTCATAGCTTTACTATGAATAACTTTTGCTCCTTGCTGAATTATTTCTGCAGCTTCAGTGTAGGTTAGTCCTTGAAGAATTCGAGCCTCAGGAACAATGTGAGGGTCGGCAGTAAAAACACCATTCACATCGGTAAAGATATCTACATAGTCAGCTTGTAAATAGATTCCCAAAACTACTGCTGTAGTATCACTACCTCCTCTTCCCAAAGTGGTAATTTCTCCTTCCTCAGTTACCCCTTGAAAACCAGCTACCACTACCACATATCCTTTATCCAGATATTTTTTAATTCTATCCGGCTCTACTCTGAGTATAGAAGCATCACCAAAACGGTCATCAGTGATAATACCAGCTTGGGCTCCAGAGAAAGCCACACTTTTCATTCCCATCCGACGCAGAGTTTGAGACGTAACCACTGCCGAGATAATCTCTCCACAGGAAAGAAGAAGATCTAAATCCCGAGGGTCAAGGTTAGAAAATTCTTCTCGAGCCAAAGAAATCAAAGTATCGGTAGCATAAGGAGCACCTTCTCTACCCATAGCCGATACTACTACTACCGGAGAAAAACCCTCCTCTTGAGCTTCCTTCACTTTGAGAGCTGCTTTTTCTCTAAGCTCCCGGGTATTAACTGAAGTTCCCCCAAACTTTTGTACCACTATTTTCATAGTTATTCACCTATCCCAAGTTTCTTTTATCCTTACCATAGCTTTCTCTAAAATAGAAGTGGAAGTAGTAAGAGAAATCCGAATAAACCCTTCTCCATATTTACCAAAACCAGTTCCAGGAGTAACCACTACTTGAGATTTATCCAAAAGATAGTTGGTAAATTCCAAAGAACTAAACCCTGGAGGAACTGGAATCCACAAATAAAAAGTAGCCCGAGGAGGGGTAATGTCAAAACCCAAGGAGGAAAAAGTATCTACTACTAAATTACGTCGCTCAGTATAAATGGGGATAATATTTTCTAACACTTCATCCACGCGACTTAGGGCTTCCACTCCTGCCCATTGAATAGCATTGAAAATGCCCGAATCAATATTAGTTTTTACTCTCCCCAGAGCTTCTATTACTTTATCATTCCCCACCGCAAAACCTATTCTCCATCCCGTCATATTAAAAGTTTTAGAAAGAGAGTGAAATTCTATCGCTACTTCTCGAGAGCCTTCTACTTCTAAAATAGAGGGGGCTCGATAATCATCATAGCTTATCTCTGAATAAGCTAAATCGTGAGCTATTACAAAATCGAAACGCCGAGCTAATTCTACTATTTCTTCAAAAAAAGAAAGAGGAGCAATACTCGCTGTAGGATTATTAGGATAATTCAAAAAAACTATTTTTACTTTTTCCCATATACTTTCAGGAAAACTATGTAAATCGGGAAGAAAATCATTTTGAGCCAAAAGAGGGAGCTCAACCGGTATGCCTCCGGCTAACATGGTACCAATCTTATAAACTGGATAACCGGGGTCGCTAGCCAAAACCAAATCTCCAGGGTCTACGAGACACAGGGGAAGATGAGCAATACCTTCTTTAGAACCAATGAGAGAAACCACTTCTCGCTCGGCATCCAAATTAATTCCAAACCTTTTTCTATACCACAAAGCCACCGCTTCTCGAAAAGCAGTTAAGCCCCTATAGGAAGGATAGCGATGATTTTCGGAGCGTCGAGCCTCTTCGCACAACCGCTCTACAATGAAAGAAGGGGTGGGAATATCAGGGTCTCCAATCCCCAAGTCAATAATCTCTTTACCTTCTGCCCGAGCTTGGTTTACTTTTTTTTCAATTTCGGCAAAAAGATAAGGAGGAAGGTTCTTTATTCGCTGAGCAACTTCCATTCTTTTTCTACCTCCCCGTTAATTTCTCCTTCAAACACTTCCTCTGCTGGTCCTTCAATATAGACTTCTTCTTGCCACTCTACCTCCAGCGGTCCTCCAGGTAAGTAGACAGTAGCTCTTCTATCTAATTTTCCTTCTCTTACTCCGGCTATTAAAGTAGCTGCTGCTCCAGTTCCACAAGCCAGAGTAGCCCCTGCTCCTCTTTCCCAGACTTTCACCATTACTTCTTTTCTACTTGTCACTTCTGCAAATTCTACATTAGTTTTTTTAGGAAACAGAGGATGGTTTTCTATTTCTCTCCCATATTTTTCCCAAGCGGGAGGGATTTCAAAAATAACCACATGAGGGTTACCCAAAGAGAGAGCAGAGAAAAAGAAAGTTTTATCTCCTACCTTTAGGGGATGATTTTTTACCTCTTCTCCCTCCAAAGCCACAGGAATTTCCCGAGGTTGGAAGCGAGGCTTTCCCAAATTTACTTTCACTTTTTTTACTTTCCCTTTTTCTTCTCCTGTAATCCGGGGGATGATAATACCCGCTTTAGTTTCCACTGTAAATTCTTTTTTATTCACTATTCCTCGTTCAAAAACAAACTTAGCCAGGCAACGAATCCCGTTACCACACATTTCTGCTTCGCTACCATCAGAGTTAAAAATCCGCATCCTCACATCCGCTATTGAGGAAGGTAAAACTAAAATTACCCCGTCTCCTCCCACTCCTCGATGACGGTCACAAACTTTTAAAGAAAAAGAAGACCAGGAAGAAACTCCCGCAGCCTCCTCTTCGAGGAAAACAACAAAATCGTTACCTAAACCATGCATTTTTACAAAGTGCATATTTTTCACCAACTTGGAGTAAATTTTATCATATCTATCAAGAGGTAAGACCTATAACTTCTTCTAATCCGTAGTAAAATCGAGGCTCTTCATAAACTTTTTTAATAGAGCGCATCACTCCGGGCATAAAAGATGAGCGGCTTAGAGAATCATGTCTTATAGTGAGAATTTCTCCCTCTCCTCCCCAGATAACTTCCTGATGAGCCACAAATCCAGGTAATCTTACACTGTGGATATTTACCGAGCCTAAAAGCGCCCCTCGCGCACCGAATAGTATCTCTTCACTTTTATCAGAAAAGGGAGTATTTTTAATCTCTTCTATCCCTTGAGCAGTTTTTATCGCTGTTCCTGAAGGAGCATCTTTTTTTTGGGCATGATGGTATTCAATTATTTCTGCTCGTTCCAAATACCGAGCAGCAATACGAGAAAAATACATCATCAATACTGCTCCCAGAGCAAAATTAGGAGCAATTACACAACCTATTCCCCTATCATTGCATGTACGGCGTAAAGTTTCTATTTCTTCACTACTTAAACCTGTTGTTCCAATCACCAAAGGGATTTTGCAATTCAGAAAAAGAGGAAGATTTTCCCGAAGTGCTGCAGCCTGAGTAAAATCACAAATAACATCGGGCTTCACCCTATTTATTGCTTCAGCTAAATTCTCTTCTATTATGATTCCCAGAGGTCCTACACCCGACAATTCTCCGGCATCTTTGCCTACTTCTTGTTTATCGGCTGCTCCCCGCAAAACTATACCCTCTTCCCTCTGAATAGCCCTTACTACTTCCCTTCCCATCTTACCTGCTGCTCCTACTAAAAATACCCCAATCTCTTTCATCGCTGCACCTCTTTATTTTCACCAGGAATAATATCTCTTCTTACTAAATCATACCAATTTTCTGGACGCACTACCAATTCCGACTTGTCCTTCCGGAGGAAAACCACTCCCGGGCGAGGAATAAGATTATAATTGGAAGCCATAGAATGATTATAAGCTCCAGTAGCCTCCACTACTAAAATATCCCCGGGAGAAGGAGAGGGAAGCTCAATTTCTCTTATTAAAACATCTCCTGACTCACAGCATTTACCCACTACTGAAACTTTTTCTCTTTCCCCTATCACTCGATTACCAATTTGAGCTTGATATTTAGCACCATACAAAATAGGACGGGGATTATCAGCCATCCCTCCATCTACAGCCACATATTTTTTTACCCCCGGAATCTCTTTCACGCTTCCCACCTGGTAAATGGTGCTACCAGCAGTATTTACGACCGATCGACCCGGTTCTATATAAAGATGAGGTAAGGGGTAAGAAAGCTCATCACACATTCCCTTTACTTTTTCACATATCGCCCGAACATAAAAACGAAAAGAAGGGAAGTGACCTTTTTCTTCGTCTAAGTAAGGAACTCCTAATCCTCCTCCTAGATCCAATTCTCGAAACACAAAATTATATTTTTTTCTAAAATCAGCCATAAATTGAAGCATAATTTCTACCGCTTTTAAAAAGGGATCTATTTGGTCAATCTGTGAACCAATGTGGCAGTGGAGACCCCACACTTCTAAATCTTCAGATTGAAGGGCTTTTAATATAGCATTTTCTGCTTCTCCTAGAGGGAAACCGAACTTACTATCAATTTTACCAGTGGTAATGTATTGATGAGTATGAGGGTCAACTCCAGGAATGAGGCGAAAAAAAAGAGGAACTTTATAAGAGGCATATGACGAAGCCTCTTTGAGGAGGAAATCCAGCTCTACTTCATTATCTACCACCCACCGCCCTACTCCTCCTTGAAGAACCAAACGTCGCTCCTCTATAGTTTTATTATTACCGTGAAAAATGGTTCGCTCTACCGGAAAATTAGCTGTGGAGGTAAGATAATACTCTCCTCCCGATACTACATCCACCCACCAACCTTCTTTATCCAAGAGAGAGCACAAAGCGGAACATAAAAAAGCTTTACCCGCATAAGCCAGAGAAAAATGAGGATAGTTTTCTTGAAAGCTTTGCTTATATTCTTGCATATTATCATGGATTAGATCTTCATCATAGACATAAAGAGGAGTTCCCATAGTTTGAGCTAACTCTACCACATCATATCCGGCAATTTCTAAATGGTTACTATCATTTATGTTTTTATTTCCCAGCATTTTTTCCTCCCAGTTTTCAATTTATATTGATTAGAAATCTTATCTTTATATAGTTAACCGCAAAACTCATTACAATGACTATGAGGGGGCGTACCCCCTCATAACCCCCAAAAAGATAAAAACATAAAAAACAGAAAAAACAACTGAGGAAGAAAAAACCTTCCTACTATTAGGGGGAAAATACTCCCTAATGACCCCCAAAACAAAGAAAAATAAAGACTTAAAAACAAAAACACCCTGAGGGAAAAAGCATCCCTCAGTGGGAGCACCCCTTTATAATCCCCCAAAGACAAAGAACAAAGAAACAAAAAATAAAAACAAAAGACTACTGAGGGAGAAAACATCCCTCAGGGGGGCAAGCCCCCTTATAACCCCCAAATAGTAAAGAACAAAAGCAAAAGACTACTGAATAAGCTATGGTATCCCTCAATATATAATAACCTTGAGTTTTTAATTCCCGATGTAATTTACTTTTTTAAAGTTTTAATATTTTAACCAGTTTCGCGGGATATTATAATCCCTTAAAAGAAGATTTTAAACTCTCACATTATAAACTATAAACAAACTAACTTTCCGATTTTTTTTAATAATTTAGCTTCGGGGAGTAGTTTCTAATCTAGTAGAGACTTTATGCATCAGGTCTCTCAATTGCCAGTAACTTTTAACATATTGCTCATAATAAAAACGATAGATATCTCTATTCTGTCGGCGAGGATATATTTGACCTGATATTTGTACCATCTTGAGAGTAGCTTCCGGAATACTGCCATAGAAACCTACTCCTACTGCAGCATAAATCGCTGTTCCCAAAGTACTAGCTTCTTCTACTGTGGTAAGATAAATGGGAATATCAGCTACATCAGCATGAATTTGCAGCCACAGCTTGCTTCTTGCTCCTCCACCGCTTGCATATATCTCTTCTGCTTGAAAGCCATCTCGAGCTAAAGTCTCTAAAATGTGAAAGGCTCCGTAAGCCGTTCCTTCATACATAGCTCGCAAAATATGAGCCCGGGTATGACTTAAAGAAAGCCCCCAGATAGCACCTCGAGCTAAAGGATCTTGATAAGGACTACGATTACCCTGAAAATTATCTAACACTAAAAGGCCATCCGAGCCAGGAGGAATTTGCGCTACTATTCTATCCATAGCGTCAAAAATGTTCTCCATTTCTTCTTTTTCTTTAAATTCTTCCTGTAAAAAATTATCTCTAAACCATTTTAAAATAGAGCCAGTTGAACTTTGACCTCCTTCTAAAATCCACATATCAGAAAGCACTGCTCCCTGGTAAGGACCCCAAATGCCGGGACTAAAAATAGGACGATCAGAAAGAGCTAAATGACAGGTAGACGAACCAATTACCATAGCTAATCTTTGAGGATGAACTACATCCAATCCTACCATAGCAGCATAAGCATCTATCCCTCCTTGAATAACGGGAATTCCAGGAATAAGTCCTAAATCAGAAGCGGCTCTTTTAGTCAATTCCCCTACCCTTCCCCCCACCGGGATTAAATCTCGAGGCCATTTATCTAATACTTCTTCAAAATTAAGTTCTCGCAATAGAGAAATTGGCCAACCTCCTTCCGGGGGGCAATAATTCCATTTGCAAATGGCATTATTGAGAGAAGTAACCCAGCGGCCAGTGAGTTTAAAAACTACCCAGTTTTGGCATTCCACCAAATAATCGGAGTTAGCAAAAATATCAGGTAAATTCTCTTTGAGCCACAACGCTTTGGGTATCATCCACTCCGGTGACTCACTCCCTCCAGCATAGCGCAGAACAGGATTATGAGTAGCATTGATTCTTTCTGCTTGTTCAAAAGCCCGAACATCCATCCACATAATAGCTCGATGTTTGGGATTACCAAACTGGTCTACAGGAAGCACGGTACAAGAACTAGCACTAACACTTAAACCAGCGATATCTTCTGGCTGCACTTCTCCCTGAATGATACAACGACGAACAGTATCTTGAACCGCTCTCCACCAATCATTAGGGTCTTGTTCTGCCCATCCCGGACGAGGATGGTGTTCGGGATAAGAATAAAAAGAAAGGGCTATCACATTACCTCGAGCATCAAAGATACCACTTCGCAATCCTTGAGTTCCTACGTCAATACCCAAAAAATAAGGGGGCTTAGAATTAGGCATAGTTTATAGACCTCCCCAACCCAAAAATTAAATTTTTTTATGTTAGAATTAAAATATGATTATTCCCAAATTTTTAGCCGATTGCATGTTGGGTAAACTAGCTCGATGGTTAAGGATTTTAGGATATGACACCAAGTACTTTCGTTATTTAGATGATGCTAAAATAATAGCGCTCGCTCGTTTTGAGCACCGAATTATTCTCACCAAAGACCGAGACTTAGCTAAAAGAGCTTCTGACATTACCTACCTCGTCTCTTCTTCTCGAGTGGAAGAGCAAGTACAAGAAGTAATAACTGCTTTTCATCTTCCTTATCTTACTTCTTTTACCCGTTGTCCCCATTGCAATGAGCTACTCTTTGACCTCCCTCCAGAGGAAGCTAAGAAGGAAGTTCCCCTCTTTGTTTCTCTAACCTTTTCTCAATTTAAAAAGTGCCCTAAGTGTCATCGTATATATTGGCCAGGAACTCAGTGGCAGAAAATAATTCAGACTCTTTCGAGTTCCTGACCTTTCCTCATTATTTATCCAGCAATACTTCTACTCCAGGTAAAACTCGTCCTTCTAAAAACTCTAAAGACGCACCACCACCCGTAGAAATATGAGTAATCTTATCTCCCACTCCCGCTTTTTTAACAGCAGCTATGGTATCTCCACCACCTACTATACTTATAGCCCCACTTTCAGCAACCTTTTTAGCTATGGCTACTGTCCCTCGAGAAAAAGTCTCTACCTCAAAAACCCCTAGAGGTCCATTCCAGAAAATAGTTTTAGCTTCTTGAATATAGCGACCAAATTTTTCCACGGTTTGTGGACCAATATCAAAACCAGCCATATCGGGAGGAATTTGATTCCATTTTACCACCTTAGTCTCTACTCCTTCTTTAGCCTCCCGAGCTACTACAAAATCTTCTGGAAGTTCTAAACGTACTCCTCTTTCTCGAGCTATCCGCAGCACATCAGAAGCCTCTCCTATCATAGATTCTTCTATTATAGAATTACCCACTTCATAACCCAGGGCTTTCACAAAGGTATAAGCCATTCCACCTCCTAGAAGAAGAACATCTACTTTTTCCAAAAGTTTTCTGATCACTCCAATTTTAGTTGATACTTTAGCTCCTCCTAAGATAGCTAGAAAGGGTCGCACTGGGTTATTAAGTTTCTCTCCTAAAGCTTCCAACTCCTTCTCCATTAAAAATCCGGCATAAGCAGGCAAAAATTTAGCCACTCCAGCAGTAGAAGCATGAGCCCGATGAGCAGTTCCAAAAGCATCATTCACATAAATATCAGCCAAACGAGAAAGAGCTCGAGCAAATTCTTCATCGTTGGCTTCCTCCTGAGGATAAAAGCGGATATTCTCAAGAAGCAGTACTTCTCCATCTTTTAGTTTAGAAACTGCTTCTTCTACTTTCTCTCCTATGCAATCATCTACTTTATAAACTTTTTCTCCCAAAAGCTCTTCTAATCTCCGAGCTACCGGGTCCATTTTAAGCTCTTCGCTAAACTTGCCTTTAGGACGACCCAGGTGGGAAACCAAAATTACCCTCGCTCCTCTATCTTTGAGATATTTTATAGTAGGTAAACTCTCTACAATTCTAGTATCATCAGTAATCTGCCGGTTCTCATCTAAGGGAACGTTAAAGTCTACCCTTACCAGCACTCTCTTTCCCTTAAGCTCTTCTTGAGGAATGTCTCTAATAGTTTTTTTATTCATTTTTCTACACCTCCCTTATTTTTTTCCGTTTTCTATAAAATACTGCAAAATTCTATTATGATTTACCACTCCCACAATTTTTCCCTCTCGCACCACAGGTACGAGTTCTAAGTCGGTATCAAGAAGTAAATCTATAGCTTCTTCTAATCCTTCATCCGCCTCCAGATAATCAAAATCGGTGACCATAAATTCAGAAACTTCCTGAGAAGAAAACTCTTTAATTTTTTCTCTGATAGCAGACATAAAATTACCAGTAATAGCTATCTCTTTCTGAGCTGATTCTATGAGCTGCCGAAAAAAAAGGGGAGAGGAAAAGTAACCCACGGGTCTTTGTTCCAAGTCTACCACAGGCGCTCCATTAACTTTTCTCCGAGCTAGAAATGCTATGACATCTTCAATCAAATCAAAGTCGTTTACCGTAATAACCTCGGGTAGCATAATTTCTTCTATTAACACTCAATTATTCCTCCTTATTCGTTTATCTTATATTTATTTACCAATAAACTTTACGTTCATAGTAAGTGGAGGCTATTTTACACCATATACAACCTATAGCAAACCCCCCCAGATGAGCAAACCATGCTGTTCCCCCTAAAGTAGGAGAAACCAGAGAAGTTAAGCTATAAATTAACTGGAGAAAAACCCAAATTCCTAAAAGCAAAGCTGCCGGAACTCGAACAATGTTGAAGAAAAACCCCCATATTACTAAAACCAACACTCGAGCAAAGGGAAAAAGTACTAAATACCCACCCATCACTCCACTTATAGCTCCACTGGCCCCCACTGTAGGAATAGTAGAAGAAGGAAAAACTAAAGCATGAGTGAGACCTGCCATAAGACCGCAGCCTAAATAGAAAAGCAAGAAATGAAAATGACCCAAAAAATCTTCTACGTTATTGCCAAAAATCCAGAAATAAAGCATGTTAGAGAGAAGATGAAAAAGGTTACCATGAAGAAACATAGAAGTAAAAATAGTAAGAAAGGGAGGGATAGAGGGAATAAGAAGACGAACTCTCCCCCATAATACCGCTGGTACCAAACCCGCCTGAAACAGGAAAGTTTCTAGCTGGGGTCCCAAAAGCAGTTCATAAATAAAAACTATTACATTAATTATAATAACAGACACAGTTATTATCGGCAACTTCCTAGTTGGTAGTTCATCTCTAATCGGTATCATAGTATTTTAAAATAGCACAACCTACCCTCCTTAATCAAGAATCTCTTGAAATATTTGGTTAGCCACTAGTATTCCTTTATTAGAAAGATAAAATCTCTCTCCTTCTCTAATTATAAAACCTTCTTGAGATAAGTATTCCAAACATTTTAATTTAACTTCTATTTTTTCTCTTTCATACCGAGTCAAAAGATAAGAAACTGTTATCCCTTCTTTAGTTCTTAAGTGAAGTATAATATCTTCGGCTAATTTTTGGTAGGGTTCCAATTCTTCTTGAAAAGTAATAGGAGTTTTTCCCTTTTTTATCCTCTGGAAGTAATTTTTTAAGCTACTGGTATTTTTTTGCCTTTTACCTCCCAGATAAGACCATGCCGATACTCCTACTCCTAAGTACTCTCCTTCTTTCCAATAATTGAGATTATGATGGCACTCCGCTCCAGGTTGAGCAAAATTAGAAATTTCATAATGTCTATACCCTTCTCTTTCTAACTTCTCTGTAGCCCATTCAAAGTAGAATGCTTCTTCCTCCGGAGAGGGAAAAACTCCAGGGTGATATTTGGCAAACTGATAAAGAGGAACCAAAGGAGAAAGAGTAAGATTGTAAATGGAAAGATGAGGAGGACGATAAACAAGAACCTGCTCTATCTCTTTCTGCCACTCCCCAAAGCTTTGCCAAGGTAAACTATAAATGAGATCTAAACTCCAGGAACAATAACCGGACTTTTCCATCTGTAGCAAAATATCTTTAACCTGTTCTGAAGAAGAAGACCGCCCCAAAAAGCGCAAGAAACGGGGATTAAAAGACTGTACTCCTACGCTGAGTCGATTGACTCCTACTTTTTGTAAAGAATTTATTTTCTTCTCATTTACTGTTTCTGGATTCACTTCCATAGTTATCTCTATAGAAGAAGAGAAGGTAAAGAAATGCTGCAGATAATCGAGTATTTCTCCTACATCTTCGGGAAATAACAAAGAAGGAGTCCCCCCTCCCAAATAAATGGTAGACAACTTCGCCCCTCGGAGATTTTCCTCTTCTACCTTCCAGCCTATTTCCTGAAAAACTGCTTCTTTATACTTAAGATGAATATATCGGTCCCTTCGGGGGTAAGAAACAAAATCACAGTAGCGACATCTTTTAAGACAAAAAGGGAAATGAAAATAAAGAGACAACTGTTTCATTTCTCACTCTTCATTACAGCTAAAAAAGCTTCTTGAGGAATTCTCACTTTGCCCACTGCTTTCATTCTTTTTTTACCTTCTTTTTGTTTCTCTAGAAGTTTTCTTTTCCGGGTTATATCTCCACCATAACACTTTTGCAATACATCCTTGCGCAGAGCTGGTATATCTTCCCGAGCAATTATTTTTCCTCCTATAGCTGCTTGTAAAGAAATGGGGAAAAGTTGCCGAGGAATGAGTTCCCGCAATCGAGATATTAACTCCTTACCCCGATAATAAGCATTCTCTTCAGGAGAAATAAAAGAAAGCCCGTCTACTATTTCTCGATTAACTAGGATATCCACTCTCACTAATTTTGCCGGACGATACCCAACAAATTCATACTCCAAGCTAGCATAACCCCTGCTAATCGCCTTTAGACGGTCATAAAAATCAAGCAAAATTTCCGCAAGAGGCAAGTCGTATCTCAAAAGGACTAAATGCTCGCTCAGATAGACCATATCTTTAAAAATTCCCCGCCGAGATTGGCAAAGGTCCATTACCCCCCCTAAGTACTCCGTCGGGAGAGTAATGCTCATCTCTACATAGGGTTCTTCCATCTCTTCTATTTCTGAAGGAAATGGAAAATCTCGGGGAGATCTCACTTCCAATATCTCTCCTTTTTTAGTTAAAACGTGATACACTACATGAGGAGCAGTAGCTACCACCTCAACTCCAAATTCTCGCTCTATTCTTTCCTGGGTTATATCCATATGAAGAAGGCCCAAAAAGCCACAGCGAAAACCAAAGCCCAGAGCCTCTGAAAAATCAGTTTCGAAACTCAGAGAAGCATCGTTAAGCTGTAGCCGCTCCAAAGATTCCTTTAATCTGGAGTAATCTTCATAATTCACCGGATAAAAACTGCAAAAAACCAGAGGCTTTACTTTTTTATATCCCGGAATAGGAGAAGGAGCAGGGAAAGAAGGAGAAGTGATAGTATCTCCCACCTGGCTATCCTCTAAATGGTGAATATTAGCCACCACATAGCCTACTTCTCCGGGACCCAAGCTATTTACTTCTTTCATTTCCGGAGTAAAAACTCCTACCTCCAAAACCGGGAAGCTACGGCGAGTAGAAAACATCATTATTTCCATCCCTTTTTTAATTTCCCCTTCTTTTACCCGGATAAAGGGAATAGCTCCTCGATAAGAATCATAAACCGCATCAAAAATTAAGGCTCGGAGAAAGGGAGAATCTTCTACTCGAGGAGGAGGAATGAACTGAACAATTTTTTCCATTAGCTCTTCTATTCCCGTTCCCGATTTGGCACTCACTAGAGTAAAAGGAAGATGTTCCTCTCCCAAAATAGCTTCCACTTCTCTCATCGCTCTCTCAGGGTTAGCAGAAGGAAGATCAATTTTATTAATTACCGGTAAAATCACGAGACCCTGAGAAATAGCCAGGTGCGCATGAGCTAAAGTCTGAGCTTCTACTCCTTGAGAAGCATCCACTACTAGTAAAACTCCTTCACAAGCTGCCAAGCTTCGTGAAACTTCATAGCTAAAATCAACATGTCCTGGGGTATCAATCAAATTTAAAATATACTTCTCTCCTCTAGAAGGAGAGAAGTATTCTACCCTTACTGCCTTAGCTTTAATGGTAATTCCTCTTTCCCTCTCCAATTCCATACGGTCTAGAAATTGCTCCTTCATTTTTTCCTTGGGTACTGCTCCGCATATTTCTAAAATTCTATCAGCGAGAGTTGATTTACCATGGTCAATGTGAGCAATGATGCCAAAATTTCTAATTTTATTTCTATCCATTAGCTAGTATTACTCCTCCGATTGTGAAATAAATAAATAATTGCTTTCCCTTCTTCCAATTGGAGAAGAAAGGTAAGCAAAAGATAAAAACCACTCACTAAAATTATAATACCAATAAAGGAAAATAAACCTTTTTCTTTTCCCCCAGAATAAAATCTCCCTTGAAGAAATTGGCAAAAAAGGGTAAAAATCGTCACTTGAGTTAAAATTTTTCCTATCCACTTACTAGGTAAAAAATTCTTAAATTTAATCAATCCTGATAGGCGATTTAAAAATAAAATCAATAAAAAAGAATTCAGAAAAGCAGCCACAGAAGTAGCTAAAGCCAAACCTCCAAAATTCATCCATCGAACTAAAAGTAAATCCAACCCCACGTTAGAAAATACTGCAATTAAACTAATTTTAACTGGAGTTTTAGTATCCCCTCGAGAATAAAAAGCCCGGGTAAAAAGAAGATTTAAAGATAAAAAGGGCAACCCCAAAGCATAAAAAATCAGTGCCCTAGCAGTCATAGAAGAAGCTATAAAGTCAAAAGCTCCCCTTTGGTAAACCAATTTTACCAGAGGAATAGAAAAAATGATTAAAAAAGCAGCCACAGGCAACATCAAAAATATAATCCACCTCATGCCCTGAGTCAGAGCGTTTTTCCATTCTTCCTCTTCTCCTTTAGAAAATTTTTGAGAAAGAGAAGGTAGAATGGCAATAGAAATTGCCACCCCAAAAACACCTAAGGGCAATTCCATTAACCTATCGGCGAAATAAAGAGCTGATACCGCCCCTTCTTGACAAGTAGAAGCAATAGTTCTATCCACTATGGTATTAATTTGCGATGCTGCCAAAGAAAAGCTAACTGGAAGCATAAGACCAATAACTTGCCGGAAACCTTCATTTTCCCAGAACTTCCAGTCCCAATGAAGGTGGAAACCCGCTTGATAAAGAGGGGGAATCTGAAATAGAAATTGACCAATTCCTCCTAATATTACTCCCCAAGCTAGAGCGTAAGGTCCCAAAAAAGATTTTAAAAACCAGAGAGAAAAAATAGTTCCCAGATTAAAGAAAACTGGTGCTACTGCCGACCAACTGAAAATATTAAGAGTATTAAGAAAACCCATAAGTAAAGCAGACCAAGAAATTAAAAGAAGAAAGGGAAACATGATAAAGGTAAAATTAGTGGTTAAAGACAGCTTTTCTACCTCACCTCGGAAACCCACAGCTATAATTCTTACGAGGAGTGGAGAAAAAATCATTCCCCCCACACAAACCAGGGCAACAATCAAGGTAAAACCAGTAAAAGAAGCAGAAATAAACTTTTGAGAGGATTCTTTTTCCTCTCCATAGCGAGAAAAAACCGGAACTACTGAAGTGCTTAACGCCCCTTCAGCAAAAAGTCGGCGTAAAAGATTGGGAATAGTATAAGCAATTAAAAAGGCATCGGTAATCCAGGTAGCCCCAAAGGAAGAGGAAATCAAAATTTCCCTCAAAAAACCTGATATTCGGGACAGAAAAGTGCCCATCCCCACTATTAGAGTGTTCTTTACTAAAGAGCCTTCTTCTCTCATAATTTAACCCAAGTCGTAAATTTTTACCAGAAAATTCTCTCTGCTTTTATAATACAACTAACAATAATGGGGGCTTCGCCCCCCTTATAACCCCGACTATAGGGGGAAAAGACCCCCTATAACCCCCAAAAAACTAAAAAACGTAAAAACTGAACAATATAAAAGGCTAACTGAGGAAGAAAAAACCTT
>Ga0134101_1001337_pt1 | contig 19821 bp, 13 predicted proteins | sample 12_3_2metaG_FD_94446 | JGI IMG/M metagenome (GOLD analysis project Ga0134101, IMG submission 94446) | Switchgrass degrading microbial communities from high solid loading bioreactors in New Hampshire, USA - 12_48_3.3_201_A2 metaG | ecosystem: Engineered > Bioreactor > Semi-continuous > Anaerobic...
TAGAATGCGATTGCTGTGACGACTATTCGGTATTTGAAACCATGCTGATTTCGTTTATAAACGAAAACGGTTTTGAATGTGACGAATTCCCTATTTTTGCAATATATGAAACCGACAGCTTGTTTGAAAATATAAAGTTAAAAATATATGGAAAGATAAAGAAATGTTAAAATAGGAAAAGTTTTATGGTTAGGCATCTGATATACTTACAGTAAATTAAGAAAGTAAGGTGTCAAATATGACTGCTATAAAAAGGCTGGAATATAATCCTGAAAGTTATGCTCCGAAGATGAAACCCGAGGTAATAAACAAACTCAAGGAAATGAATGCAGAAATCGCAGATTTAGAAAAACTGCCAAAAACAAAGATTATTGACGATATAATGTCACCGGATGAGCCATGGGTAGGCGGATGTCGTTATATATTATGCTTCACACCGTTATTTATGCACCTTGAAAGGCATAGAACAAATTATTATACCGATGAATCGACACGAAAGGATTTTAATGGTAATTATGGGTTGAGCGGCGTGGACAGTGAACTTGCGATTCTAAACCGAGAGCGCATCTATAAGGTTTTCCTTACAGTTACGGGCATGGGATTAATAAACCACTGGAGCAAGTCAGGAAAGCACCAAAATTACGAAATGGCAAAGGACTATGTAGCTCGATCGATGAATTTTGCCGGATATAAGTATGATATCATAAATAGTAATGACGACATCACTATTATTAATAAAGTTAAGCAAATGATTAACTCTGATATTCCAGTGTTGGCTTTATATAAAACAGGATGGGAGCTTATTATCGGCTATGATGAAAATGACAACGCACTTATATTGCGAAAAGGCAAAGGTACTGTCAATAAAAAGAATTACACGGAAGGATTGGAATATCTCGTTTGCGTCACAGATATAAACGCAGAAAAGACCGACTTAAAAACTATTATATTGAACATTATTGAAACAATGGAGACAAACGGTGAAGGTCTTGGTATGTAGGGCTACTATGAATTGATTGACTTTTTGCTGAATGATGATTTCTTTAATCAAGCTGATGATGAAATGCTAAAGTCAATCAGAAAGTCATTGATTAAGAAGTATTTTACTGGTCATGCGGAAGCGAGAGGATTCTCAGGGCAGGGGTTTGAATGGCGTTTTTTGAATCGGTACGAAGAAGCCAATAAATTGGCTGATTTATATAACAAGATAAGTTATTACGGAGATCAGCATCATCAGATAGCATGGTGCGGGGACATGATTGTCAAAATGTACGGCGGTGATATAAGAGATAGGTCAATACGGGAAAAGCTTGTAACTGTCATCTATTATATGATAGAAAACGATATGATCATATGCCAGCTCTTAAAACAATTGATTGGTCTGAATACGCCTGATGTTCTTAAGCCATATGACAGGAAAACAGGAAAGGTATACAGTACCCAGATTGTAACTCGTGATGACATAACTATACAGGAAATAATGAAGCAAATAAAGGTAAAGAATACCGTTAAAGTCGATTTTAATAATGATATTGAACAATATGGCAATGTGGAGTGGAAGGTTGAAGACGGTGTCCTGAGAATAAAAGGGGATAATGGTGTATGGGATCAGGACGGCATAACACTTTAAAAAGGAACCAATTATCCATTCAAGGTTGATATACGGGTCAAGACAGATAGCACAAACATCCATTTGTATTATGGTAATTCGAATATCTCTTTCAGGCAGCATCAGCATGCTCTGGACAGCTTGTGGATACGTGATATGCTTATAGGGTTATATCTGGGTTATCCAGATAAAGGCATCATTCCCGTTAATGAATTTATAGATATATCTTGGATTGTCCATACTAATTTCATGGCTGTTATTGTAAACGACGAAGTTCGGCATTACGGAGTTAATTATCCTTATATGAGCATTATTAGTTCTATAAACGAAAAATTCCGTTTTGGTACGGCCAATGGAAGCACAATAACAGTTGAGAAGCTGGAGATATCTGAATTAGAATAAAAATTAGGAGATTCAAATCTTTAATTATAAAGCAAACTGGGATGCCCTTACAAAAGGGTATCCCAGTTTTATTATGGGCTTTAGCCTGTTGAGCATGAAGAGAGTTTTCTATAGAGAAATGGACTATGCGAAACAAAAAACCACCAGCTATACGGGTGCGGAAACGATTGTTATACAAAAAATCACCTTTTTGTTATAATAGAGTTGATCAAGCTACTATTATATGAAAAGAAAGGAAATTTTATGTCAAACATAAGCAATGATATGTCACAAACAATATGGATGTGCAAATATAATATCATCTTTACACCTAAGTTTGGACCAAAAATATTTTATAATCAATATAGATAAAGTATACGAGAGATAATAAAACAGCTATGCAGTTATAAGGGAGTAGAAATAATAGAGAACAACTCAAGGGGCAATGGTAGTACAAGATAAAATAAATTTAATATGATTACACTTGCATATGAAAAAATAAAATTGTTTATGGGTATTACTAAGCAATGCGTTGACTCATGCAGATTGTAAATATATAATTAAAGTATAATTTTGAATACAAAATACAAAATTAAATAAAAATTGTGGATACAAAATACAAAATGCGGGTATATATAAATAGCAGCACATATAAATTAATTATAACATGCAACATAAACTTATAATGTGCTGCATGGATTTGCAGCCTGCAAGCTGTAGACAGGCAATATTACAAATCTAAGCGAAAATATAATAGTTTGAGGTGATAATATGAATGCATGGGAAGGATTTGTTAAGGGCAACTGGAATTCTGAAATAGATGTCAGAGATTTTATACAGTTAAATTATACACCTTATGAAGGAGATGACAGTTTTTTAAAAGGTCCTACAGAAAATACCAGAAAGTTGTGGTCAAAGGTTATGGAGCTTTTGAAGAAGGAGCATGAAAATAAAGGAGTGCTCGATGTTGATGTTGAAACAATATCGACTATAAACTCACATAAACCGGGATATATAGACAAAAACCTTGAAAAAATTGTGGGGCTTCAGACCGATGAGCCTTTAAAACGTGCAATTATGCCGTTCGGTGGATTGAGAATGGTTGTAAAAGGCGTTCAATCAGCAGGAAAGCAAGTTCCTCAAGAAGTAATGGATATATTCACGAAATACAGAAAAACTCATAATGACGGAGTGTTTGACGTTTATACTCCGGAAATGAGACGCGCTAGAAAAGCAGGTATAATTACAGGGCTTCCTGATGCATATGGAAGGGGAAGGATAATAGGGGACTATAGGCGAGTGCCCCTATATGGCGTTGACAGGCTTATAGAAGAGAAAAAGCTGGAATTGGTAAATTTGGAGTATGATTATATAGATGCTGATACAGTACGAGACAGGGAAGAAATCAATGAGCAAATAAAGGCACTTGAGCTACTGAAAGAAATGGCAGCAAGTTATGGCTTCGATATATCGGTCCCTGCGAAAAATGCTCTTGAAGCAGTACAGTGGTTATATTTTGCATACCTTGGTACAGTAAAAGAGCAAAATGGGGCAGCCATGAGTATAGGAAGAATAAGCACTTTCCTTGATATTTATATAGAAAGAGATTTAAAAGCCGGTAATATAAGCGAAGAAGAAGCCCAGGAATTGATAGACCAGTTGGTAATAAAATTAAGGATTGTAAGATTCCTCAGAACTCCTGAATATGATAAATTATTCAGCGGAGATCCTACGTGGATAACTGAAAGCATCGGCGGAATGGGGCTTGACGGAAGGACTCTGGTAACCAGGACATCTTTCAGAATGTTAAATACTTTATTTAATCTTGGACCCGCACCAGAACCTAATATGACTGTTCTTTGGTCGGAACATCTACCTGAAGGCTTTAAGAAGTTCTGTTCAAAAGTTTCTGTTCATACCAGTTCAATTCAGTATGAAAACGATGATCTGATGAGAAACTATTGGGGCGATGACTATGGAATTGCATGCTGCGTATCTGCTATGAGAATAGGGGAACAGATGCAGTTCTTCGGGGCAAGGTGCAATCTTGCAAAAGCTCTGTTATACGCGATAAATGGAGGACGTGACGAGGTAAACGGTGTACAGGTAGGACCTATGTTTGCTCCGGTGGATACGGAATATCTTGACTATGATGATGTAATGAAACGCTTCAATATGGTGCTAGACTGGGTTGCAAGATTGTATATAAATACTTTGAATATTATACACTATATGCATGATAAATACGCGTATGAGAGATTGCAAATGGCATTGCATGACAGAGAAATATTAAGAACCATGGCATGCGGAATTGCAGGACTTTCTGTAGTTGCCGATTCATTGAGCGCAATTAAATATGCAAAAGTAAAACCTGTGAGAAATGAAGACAATATAATAGTAGATTTTGAAGTTGAAGGAGATTACCCGAAGTACGGCAACAATGACGAGCGCGTCGATTCAATAGCTGTGGAAATAGTTAAGCTGTTTATGAATAAGCTTAAAAAGCAAAGAACTTATAGAAATTCCGTTCCGACACTTTCAATACTTACTATTACATCAAATGTGGTATATGGAGAAAAAACAGGCAATACCCCTGACGGAAGAAAGAAAGGAGAACCTTTTGCTCCGGGCGCCAATCCAATGCATGGGCGCGATGTTTCCGGAGCATTGGCTGTGCTGAATTCAGTAGCTAAACTTCCTTATGAATATGCACAGGACGGTATATCTTATACATTTTCAATAATACCGAAGGCATTGGGAAGGGATGAGCAGACGAGGCTCAATAATCTCGTTGCTTTGCTTGACGGCTATTTTAAACAGGGCGGACATCATATTAATGTAAACGTATTTGAAAGGGAAACTCTGTTAGATGCAATGGAACATCCTGAGAAATATCCTCAACTGACAATAAGAGTTTCAGGATATGCTGTAAACTTTATAAAACTGACAAGAGAACAGCAGCTTGATGTGATAAACAGAACGATACATGGGCAGATGTGATTATTTTGCCGCTTTTGAGCGATCAAAATCGGCGGAAAAATCGCCGCTCAGTCGCCGCGGAGGCTGTCCAGGTCAGTGAAAACCTTCGAATACACTAAACGATAGAAAAACATTCCTTTGGCGGTCAGCGCAAATTCGCCATCCGTGGCTCAGGTTGCGCCTAAAAATGACATCCTGTCATTTTTCCCGCGTCGTCTGTTTTTCTATCGAGTGTATTTGCGAAGCTTTTTAAAGGCTCATACTGCAACAATGCTGAGTTTTTATATTAAATTTGTAATATCCTTATATTGTCCACAGTATAAAATACTACAGTTAAAATGCATTGAATATAATCGGGCATATTAGTAAAGTTTTACGAAAACATATATAAAAGGAGGGGTATACATGGAACCGATTGGCAGGGTGCATTCTATAGAAACTTTTGGAACTCTTGACGGCCCGGGCATAAGGTTTGTAGTGTTTATGCAGGGATGTCCGTTAAGATGTATATACTGTCATAACAGAGATACATGGGATACTGCCGGAGGTAAGGAGTATACCCCTGAGCAGATTATTGAGGAGCTGAATAAATATATCAATTATATAAAGCTATCAGGCGGAGGTATAACCGTTACAGGTGGGGAACCGACGCTGCAGGCTGATTTCGTAACTGCTGTATTTAAAAAATGTAGGGAAATGGGTATTCATACAGCCCTTGATACAAGCGGATTTGCGGATATTGACAGAGTAAAGGAACTGCTGAAATATACGGATTTGATTTTGCTTGATATAAAACAGGCTGTAAACGAAAAGCATAAAATAATAACAGGAGTAAGCAATGAAAAAATAAAGAAATTTGCATATTATGCAGCAGGCCTTGACATTCCCATGTGGATACGTTATGTATTGCTGCCTGGCTATACGGATGATGAAAATGACCTGAAAAAGGCGGCAGAATTCATTAAACAATTAAAAAGCGTGCAAAAAATCGAAGTGCTGCCTTACCATTCGATGGGAGCTTATAAATGGGAAAAGCTGGGTAAGGAATATACGCTTAAGGATGCCCGTGAACCAACCAATGAAGAGGTTTTAAAAGCTAAGGAAATACTTGTAAGCGCATGAGTTTAAAGAGGCAGGAGCTTATCTAACAATTGGATAAGTTTCTGCTTTTATTATTTATATAAATGCTAATAAAAATGAATTTTAGCAACATTTGACTTGAAGTAAAAAGAATGGTTTTATATCATATTTAATAAGTATAGTGATAATACTATTCTATATTAACGAGAGGATGATTATGTTGGCGGATATTAAATATGATATCGTAGTTGCTAAAGATGGAAGCGGAGATTTTGAGACCGTCCAGGCGGCAGTGGACTCAATACCTGAAAACAATGCCCAGAGAGTTACCGTTTATTTAAAAAAGGGAACTTATAAAGAGAAAATAAGAATACCGGAGAACAAACCATATATAACCTTTGTAGGAGAAGATGTCAGGGAAACAATATTAACGTTTGATGATGCAAAAGCAAAAAGGCATGCGGACGGAACGAAATATGAAAACAGCGAAATACCAAGTTCATATTTGTTTGCCGCTGATTTTACAGCACATAACATTACATTTGAAAATACCGCAAGCAATAAAGAACCTGCAGGGCAGGCAATGGCAGCCGAAGTCAGGGGAGACAGGATGGTATTTGAAAACTGCAGGTTTTTAGGGCATCAGGATACGCTTTTAGCTGACGGAACAGGAAGGCAGTATTACAAAAATTGCTATATAACGGGAACGGTTGATTTTATATATGGATCCGCTACGGCAGTTTTTGACGAATGCGAAATATTCAGCCGTGACAGGCATAATGGATATATAACAGCCCCATCTACATCACCTGAGCAAAAGTATGGATTTGTTTTTCTGAATTGCGAGCTGGTCGGTGAAGCACCGCAATCCACCGTATATCTGGGAAGGCCCTGGAGACCTTATGGAAGTACCGCTTATATAAATTGTTATATGGATGACCATATCAGACCTGAAGGATGGAACAACTGGAGAGATGAATCCAGGGAAAAGACAGCAAGATTTGCTGAATATAACAGCAGAGGCCCGGGCGCAAATATTTCCGGTAGGGTAGAATGGTCAAGGCAGCTTACTGACGAAGAAGCTAAGAAGTATACTGTAAAAAATATATTGTCAGGAAATGATGGTTGGGATCCAATTAAATTATTGATATTTAATAATAAATAATTGAATATTTATAATTACAATATATTATAGGGACGAGTTGCTGACACAAATGTGGCAGAAGCTCGTCCTTTTTAAATTCAACTAATAAGTTAACAACTGTACTAATAATTATCATTAATTCACCTTCCTTTTACAAGCTTTTCTTCCTAATGTAAACAAATCATAAATAAAAAGTTGACATTGGAATAAAGAATTCAAAGTATGAATAAAAATTAAGTAATCTTTATATTATATATACAAGTCTATATCTTTATATCAGCGTTGGTTAATCATTGTTACGCAAGAAAAATATAGGGCAAGAAGCATAAACACAAAATATGGAGTGATATTTAATGGCTGATATATTAGTTTCAATGCAGGATATCGATAAGTCGTTTCCAGGCGTTCATGCGCTAAAAAAATGCAGGTTTGAGCTGCGTTCCGGTGAAGTGCATGCGTTGGTTGGTGAAAACGGTGCAGGCAAATCAACGCTTATGAAAGTTCTTACCGGTATTTATCAAAAAGATTCAGGGAAAATATTATATAAAGAAGAAGAAGTAACAATATCAAGCCCCAGGCAGGCTCGGGAAATGGGAATCAGTATTATCCATCAGGAGCTAAATCTTGCGCAGCATCTTACCGTAGCTCAGAACATATTTTTAGGGCGTGAACCCAGGAAGTTTCCAAGATTTGTATTAGATGAACGGGAAATAAACAAAAAGACTGAAAAGCTACTGGAAATGGTTCATCTGGATGTAGAACCATCGACAAGGGTATCAAATTTAACCGTTGCAAAACAGCAGATGGTTGAGATAGCAAAAGCGCTGTCATTTGATTCGGAAGTTCTTATTATGGATGAGCCGACAGCTGCTTTGACAGAATCTGAGATAGAAGAGCTTTTTAAAATTATAAATAATTTGAGGAATAAAGGTGTTGGAATTATTTATATATCCCACAGGCTTGAAGAATTAAAACAAATCTCAGACCGTATAACCGTTATGCGTGATGGTTCTTATGTAAATACTGTAGACACAAAGGACACAACCATTGATGAAATTATAAGTATGATGGTTGGAAGGGTTATATATGAAAGTTCACCTGAAATTCCAACTGATAAGCAGGAAGAGGTGGTACTGGAAGTCAGAAATTTAAACAGAGGCAAAGTAATTAAAAATGTAAGTTTCAAACTAAAAAAAGGAGAAATTTTAGGTTTTGCAGGGTTAATGGGCGCAGGGAGAACAGAGGTTGCCCGAGCTGTATTTGGTGCAGATAAACTGGAATCCGGTGAAATCTTTATTAATGGGCAGAAAGTGAGTATAAAATCTCCTGCGGATGCCGTAAAGTATGGAATAGGTTATTTATCGGAAGACAGGAAGCGTTTTGGGCTGACTTTGGGAATGGATATTGAGACAAATGTTGTTATGGCATCATTTAAAAAATTTCTAAAATATTTAATCTGGGTTAATAAAAAGAAAACCAGCCAGGTAGCTTCACAAATTGTAGAAATCCTGAAAATCAAAACGCCCGGAATTGGACAGAAAACCAAGAATCTTTCGGGAGGTAACCAGCAAAAAGTAGTAATAGGGAAATGGTTGACAAGGGACAGTAATATCTTAATATTTGATGAACCGACAAGAGGAATTGATGTCGGAGCAAAAAGCGAGATATATAAGCTGCTGAATGATTTAGCTAAGCAGGGAAAATCAATAATAATGATATCTTCTGAACTGCCTGAAATCCTTAGGATGAGCCATCGCATTGTTGTAATGTGTGAAGGCAGGATAACAGGTGAAATTAATGCGAACGAAGCAACACAGGAAAACATAATGAAGCTGGCTACAGCCAGAGAAGCGTAAGCAATCTGTGCAGTCAGGAAATTGATATACAAAAAATTTTATAGGGGTAATAGACTATGAAGACAAAATTTGGGAATTTGAAAATTAATTCAAATGCTACTCAAAAAATACTTGCTTTTGCAGGATTAATAGTGCTGATAATTGTTTTTTCCATAGCATCACCGCATTTCCTTAAATTCAGCAACATAAAAGGTATTCTTTTGTCAACAGCTGTAAATGGAGTATTAGCCATAGGTGTCACGTTTGTAATCATTACCGGTGGTATAGATCTATCGGTTGGTACGGGCATGACTCTTGCAGGAGTAATGACAGGTGTGTTTATAACAAATATGAAAATGCCGGTACCTCTAGGAGTACTGTTAGGAATACTTACGGGAGCGTTAATCGGCTTTATAAACGGCATAGGTGTAGCTAAACTAAAACTGCCGCCGTTTATTGCTACCCTTGGTATGATGCAGGTTACAAAGGGATTATCACTGGTAATCTCAAATGCAAAACCCATATACTTTTATGAAACACCCAATTTTACAAAAATTTCTACAGACTCAGTCATAAATAGGCTGATACCCGGTTTTGATATACCTAATGCCGTGTTAATCATGTTTATCCTAGCATTAATCGGAGGAGCTATTTTAACAAAAACAATAATAGGCAGATATACCTTTGCAATAGGAAGTAATGAAGAAGCAACGCGATTATCAGGTATAAAAGTAGACTCATGGAAAATACTTATATATACAATAACCGGTGTATTTGTGGGAATAGCTGGTGTTCTGATGTCAGCAAGGCTAAACTCCGCTCAACCGGCAATAGGAACAGGTTATGAGATGGATGCTATATCCGCGGCTGTTATCGGAGGTACATCTCTCAGCGGTGGTGAAGGTACTATGCTTGGAGCAATTATCGGTGCTTTTATAATCAGCGTAATTACAAATGGACTGAGAATACTATCAGTTCCTCAGCAATGGCAGATGGTAGTTACAGGAGCAATAGTAATCTTTGCTGTGTACGCTGATATCTTACGGCGCAGAAAAGCATAAGAATTCAAAAATCAATTTTGCTAACTGATTATAGAAATTAAGAGATAGAACAAATGATTCAAGGTTTGCTAAGGTATTTACTCTTTTTAATAAAGAGTTATATACAAAACCTAAACAGGAGGAGATATAGAATGATAAAATTCAAAAAATTATTGGCAATTATCATGGCTGTAATGCTGTTGGTGTTATCTTTTAGTGCATGCGGCAGGAATGCCACACAGGACGAAGATAACGGAACAGCTAAAACAGGAGACGAAGAGATCTATATTCCTATTATATCAAAAGGTTTTCAGCATCAATTTTGGCAGGCAGTAAAATCCGGTGCTGAAAAAGCAGCAAAAGATTATAATGTAAAGATAACCTTTGAAGGTCCAGAGACTGAAACAATGGTCGACAAGCAAATAGATATGCTTCAGACAGCACTTGATAAAAATCCTGATGCTATATGTTTAGCTGCACTTGATAGTAAAGCCTGTGCGCCTCTGCTTGAGAAGGCAAAAGAGAAAAATATACCGGTTGTAGGATTTGACTCCGGTGTAGACAGTGATATACCCGTCACTACAGCTGCTACCGATAACAAAGCTGCAGCGGCTCTGGCAGCGGACAAATTGGCTGAAGCTATCGGAAAAGAAGGTGAAGTTGGTGTTATCGTACACGACCAGACCAGCCAGACAGGTGTTGACCGTCGTGATGGGTTCGTTAACCGCATTAAGGAGCAATACCCCAATATTAAAATAGTTGATATTCAATATGGTGACGGTGATCAGCTTAAATCAACCGACCTGGCAAAGGCTATGATACAGGCTCATCCAAATATTAAAGGTTTCTTCGGAGCTAATGAAGGTTCAATCATAGGTGTACTTAATGCAGTAAAAGAACTTAATATGGAAGGCAAGATTACTGTTGTAGGTTACGATTCTGGGAAACAGCAAATTGAAGCGATAAAAGCAGGTACTGAGTTAGGAGCTGTTACTCAGGATCCTATAGGTATAGGATATAAAGCAGTTGAAGCTGCAATAAAGGCTATAAAAGGCGAATCACTGCCTAAGACTATAGACACCGGATATCATTGGTATGATAAATCAAATATTGACTCCGATGATATTAAACCATTATTATATGAATAACAGAAAAAGTTATGCAACATAAAAGGAGCTGCTTTAGTGCAGCTCCTTATAATTTATCCGGTTTGATGAATGTATAACTTTTTTTAGTACTTCGGTATTTATACCTTCATTTAATTGGTTGAAGTAACAGGGATATTTTGCATGGCATATGTCACATTCTATATACTGGTCAATAGCTTTCTGTTCGCGCTTGTCAAATAGAAACGGAAGGAATTCCTCTTTATTTTTCATTCCTGGTGAATCTGAATCTATAACATATGAATACACATAAGCAGCCTCATACTTCATAAGAAAACGGCTTCCGTTGCAGTTTGGGCAAATTAGCTTATTTGATGAATGCATAAATCTGTTCCTTTCTTATATAAACTAAGTAAATATTATCTAAATGAATGCAAATATTCTGTAATTAGTTATACATTTAATTATTCTATGCAGTTCCAAAACTGTTATAATGTCATAATACTACTGGCATACAAAAATTTAACTGCATGGATAAAACCATTGACAAAATAGTAAATAGGAATTACAATAATCATTGTCATTTATGCGGATGTGGCGGAATTGGCAGACGCGCTAGATTTAGGATCTAGTGGTAACCCCGTGCAGGTTCGATTCCTGTCATCCGCACCAGATTAAAAGGGCTTTTGGATATAATCCTTAAGCCTTTTCCTTTCAAAAAGAGGAATAAATGTCCTCATTGGTTGATTGTCTCAAAGCTTAAAAAATTGCGTTACGAAGTGCTAAACTTATACATTTCAAGTTTTCGCTTTAAAATTTCATGCGATATTTTAGAATTTATACTATAATTATATTTATATGGATAATATATAACTAATCAGGAAGTGATACTAGTGAGCAAGAGATTGATTAAAATTGTTGCGCTTCTCACTGCTTTAGCATTTATCTTAACTTCAGTTATTAGTATAGGGTATTCTATATTTAACTGGGCTAGATAATTTTGTGAAATTATACAAGTTTAAACAGAGCAACAAATCAAAATGTGCTTAATATGGAAATTTATCCTTAAAATTAAAATATTATAAAAATTAATAAAAAATTAAAAAAATAATGACAAATATATTAAAAAGCGGTTATAATTTTAATAAGGATTCATTAGGGGTGTGGGGTTTGCTGGATTACTTCAGGAATATGAATTTTAAAGACATAGTTTTTAACATATTGAATTTCATAGGTATAGGAAGTCCTGTTGATGTTATAAGAGCTGTTATCGATATTGGAATTGTCTCTTATTTCATATATAAAATATTCGTGCTGATTCGCGAAACAAGGGCTATCCAGTTAATTAAAGGTGTAATTGCCATATTGATTGCCAGCTATTTAAGCAAATGGCTTGGTTTGCGCACTATTGATTTTATATTGTCAAATTCACTTCAATTGATAGGATTTACGGTAATTGTGCTTTTCCAGCCCGAACTCAGAAGAGGACTTGAACAGATAGGAAGAAGCAAATTCAGTGATATATTCAGCTTTGATGAAAGCAGCAATATTCAGACTACTGCTTTGATTGAAGAAGTTGTGCGTGCAGTAGTAGAGTTGTCAAAAACTTACACCGGAGCGTTAATTGTTTTTGAAAGAAATACGAAAATAGGTGAAATAATCGACAAGGGAATAAAGCTAGACTCTAGCCTGACTGCAGAATTGCTGCTTAATATATTTACGCCGAATACACCACTTCATGACGGAGCTGTTGTTATAGGCGATAATCGTATAAAAGCTGCATCCTGTATTTTACCCCTTACTGACAATCCAAATCTGAGCAAAGAGCTTGGAACAAGGCACAGGGCAGCACTTGGCATCACCGAAATATCAGATTCATTTGCAGTGGTCGTATCAGAAGAGACAGGAAAGATTTCCGTAGCGTTAAACGGAGGATTAACAAGGAACTTAACTCCCGATACACTTAGAAAAGCTTTAAATAAAAATTTGCTTACAAAAAACGATGAAAATAAAAAGAGAAGTCTGTGGAAGGTGAAGTCCAAGTGAATGAATTGATAAAAAAAGATATTACAATGAAAATAATATCTATTATTTTTGCTGTTATCCTATGGTTTGTTGCACTTGGAAATGTTAATCCTATAACAACCATGAATATCAGCGTGCCTCTGAAAGTGCTCAATTCAAACATGCTGGCAGAAAAAGGCATAGGCATAAAGGGCAATAACATACCCAGTGATATAACAATCACTATATCCGGACGCAGGAAGCAGATACGTGATGTCAGCAGCAAGGATTTTGAGGCATCTATTGATCTGGCTGATATTAATGAGGTAGGAGTTAAGGAAATTCCGATAACTCTTAAAAAGAATAAAGATGGTATAAGAGTAAAAAATACAGATAAATTGGTTTTGAGATTAGAATTTGAAAAAATCAGTTCTAAATTTTTTAATGTTGAGGTTAAGACAGAAGGTAACATAAAAGAAGGTTACATAATTATAGGAAAGTCGGCTTCACCTGATGTGATCGCGTTGTCAGGACTTGAATCTACTATTAATTCAGTTGCATCAATAGTAGTTTTTGTTGATATTACCAATCTTGACAGGGATCTGATTGTGAGGAAAGACTGTAAAGTGCTTGATTCAAATGGAGAAGATATTAGTGAGTTCAGCGGTAAATACAATGTTGATGTAAGTCTCCAGGTAGCTAAGCAAGTTCCTGTACTGCCATTGCTAAATAACTCTTCTTCGGACGGCAGTATTGTTAAGGCAAGTTCCGTCAATCCAAACAAGGTATATATTACAGGCTCATTTGATTTAATTTCTCAGATCAATGAACTATATACCCAGGCAATAGATATTTCGAACATTAATGATACAACTACTTTGACTGTTCCGATAGTACTGCCGGAAGGGGTAAGCCTGTATAATTCTCCTCAGGAAGCACAGGTAAGTGTGACTGTTGAAAAAGCCGGAACGAGAGAAATAACCATAGATAGAAGTATAATAAGCATTAAAAGCAATAATAATACCAGTGGATATAAGATAGAAATTACAACACCTTCAGTCGTTGCAAAATTAAAAGGTATGGTTTCAGTTCTTAACCAGATTGATCCGCAATCATTGGCACCTGTTATTGATGTTACAAATATGACAGAGGGTACACATACGGTCCCGCTGAATCTAACACTTCCGGATGGTGTAAGTTTAGTGGAGGATTCATTTGCCGATGTAAAGATTACTAAGGTTGAAGACGTCAATACAGGAACTGCTCCTGCTGAAACGGGTGAGCAGGTACAACCGGCTGAGCAGACACCGGATCAGGAGTAAAGATTTGTAAAATTGCTTGTATACTTTATTAAGCGAAGTTATAATTAGATTTGATATGTATTTGTTTAAGTCTTTGTGAGAAAATATATAATTTTATGGGGGAATATACAAAATGAGCAGACTTTTTGGTACAGATGGAGTTCGAGGAGTAGCAAACAAGGAGCTTGATGCAGATCTAGCATATAAATTAGGTAAAGCAGGAGCTTATGTATTAACATCGGAAGCTAAACATACTCCAAGAATAGTAGTAGGAATGGATACCAGAATATCAGGCGATATGCTGGAATCTGCGCTTGTTGCCGGAATTTGCTCTGTAGGAGCTGAAGCATTATGTGTCGGAATTATTCCTACTCCGGCTGTCGCATATCTTACAAGATACTACAAAGCGGATGCAGGTGTGGTTATTTCAGCGTCGCATAATTCATATGAATTTAACGGAATCAAGTTCTTTAACAATAAAGGATATAAATTGCAGGATGAAGTTGAAGACAAAATAGAGGAAATAATAAAAAATGATTCATGGGATTTATTGCCCAAACCCACTGGAAGTGAAGTGGGTAAGAAAATTATAATGGAAAATGCCGTTGAAGATTATGTGGCGTTTGTTAAAGGAACCATTGATTGCGATTTGAAAGGCATGAAAATTGCGGTTGACTGCGCAAATGGTGCCGCATACCAGGCCGCCCCTCTGGCATTGTTTGAACTGGGAGCTGAAGTAAGTGTAATCAATAATGAACCTGACGGTATAAATATTAACCATAATTGTGGTTCCACGCATCTGGAAGGGCTTAAAAAGTATGTAGCGGAATCAGGAGCCGATATAGGAATTGCTTTTGACGGAGACGCAGACAGAATGCTTGCTGTTGATGAAAAGGGCAACGAAATAGACGGTGATAAGATAATGGCTATTATCGGCAAGCAGCTTAAAAGCAAAGGCCGTCTGCCAAAAGATACGATTGTGGCGACGGTAATGAGCAATCTTGGATTAAGCGTTATGGCAAAAAAAGAAGGTCTTAATATTGTGAAAACAAAAGTCGGTGACAGATACGTGCTCGAAGAAATGCTGGATAAAGGCTATATGCTTGGAGGCGAACAGTCAGGACACATAATTTTGCTTGAGCATAATACCACCGGAGACGGGCTTCTGACAGCGTTGCATTTGTTACAGACGATGAAAAAGACCGGCAGCAAAGCTTCGGAACTGGCATCCATAATGGAAGTTTATCCTCAGGTACTTATAAATGCAAAAGTGTCGAATGAGAATAAACACAAGTATATGGAGGACGAGGTTGTTGCCAGAATGTGCTCTGAACTTGAAAATGAATTTAACGGTGAGGGACGAGTGCTTATCAGGCCTTCAGGGACAGAACCTTTGGTAAGGGTTATGATAGAAGGTAAAGACAAAGATTACATAACTGCCAGAGCCAAAGAACTGGCAAAAGTAATTGAAGAAAGATTGGGATAATAATAAATCAAAGGCAATAGATTTGGGAAATATTTAATCTCAAAAATCTTTTGCCTTTTAATTTTATATTTTTTGAAAAAGCGCATTTATAGGGACAAAACGATTTTTTGTAATAAAATGGTACACAATTCATCAAATTCTATTTGACAATATAAGGTTTATAAGCATATACTATTAGTAAAATAACAAATGGAGGTGATAATAGAAGGACAGGATTATAGTAATGGTTTGATGGATATAATTTCAGGTTATATCATCAAATGCACAAAAAGCGCCAGGACAGAGTAAAAACATACTCTGTTGACGAGGAGAAGGAGGCTAATTTGTTAGTGGCTTATAGTTAAGCGCAAACTAAGATAAGCGTTTAAGAAGCAAACCGCGATTAACCTATAAACCATTAACCAAATTAGGTTATCGAAATATTCGGCGGAAACCTTCCGGTCGGCCACGATCGACAGGGCTCTATAAAAACTACAGGCGACTGTAGAACAAAAGGAGTCTGAGTGGCTAATCCTGTTATCAAATCTGATTAAATCTTTAATTTCTCTTTCATACAATTGAATATTGTCAAATGTTAAATGTACAAGAATTATAAGCTCTATAAGCATAATTTGCCGTGTTTTATGCTTTTATGCAAGTATGCATTTCAAAGCTTAAGAGTTATCAATCAGAATGTTTAGAAATTTAGATAATCCTTAAGTTTTAGCTGCGGTATTATTGTGTCAAAATGGTACTGCCGGTGTGGATTTATGTTGATTTTATAGTACTTGCAGATAGTTTTACATACTTAAGGATATATTGAGATATGTTTTTTGATATTAAATTAAGTGAGGTAGTCAATTCAATTTTGGTAAAAAGGAGATAAGATTATGTGTGGAATAGTTGGTTACATTGGTGAAAAGGACGCTGTACCTGTTTTAACAGACGGATTAAAAAAACTTGAATATAGAGGTTATGATTCAGCCGGAGTAGCTGTATTAAATGATGATGCAATAAAAGTAGTAAAGTCTAAAGGACGTCTTGCAGTATTAGAAGATAAAGTTAAAAAAGAGGGATTAAGCAGCCATATAGGCATAGGTCATACAAGATGGGCTACTCATGGGGCTCCGAATGATATCAATTCCCATCCCCATTTGAGCCAGTCGGGCAAAATAGCGGTGGTTCATAACGGTATAATAGAAAACTACATGATGTTAAAGGAATTTCTTGAGTCAAAAGGTTATAAATTCGTTTCAGAAACTGACACTGAAGTAATAGCCCATCTTATAGAATATCACTATAAAGGGAGTCTTTTGGATGCGGTTATTGAGACTATTGAGGAACTTGACGGTTCATATGCTTTAGGCGTTATATGTGCTGATTGTGACAGTCAGTTTGTGGCTGCCAGAAAGGACAGTCCGCTGATTGTAGGGCTCGGCAAAAATGAAAACTATATAGCTTCTGATATACCTGCAATACTTGAATATACAAGGGATATATATATCCTGGAAGATAAAGAGATAGCAGTACTGGATAAGGATAATGTAAAAGTTTATAATGCTGTAGGTAAGGAAATAAAGAAAGAAGTTTTTCATGTAAATTGGGATGTGACTGCGGCAGAGAAATCCGGATATGAGCACTTCATGATGAAAGAAATGTGCGAAGAGCCTAAAGTTGTCAGGGATACTATCAATTCAAGAATAAAGGACGGAAAAATAGAATTGGACGGTATTAGTATAACCGCTGATGACCTTAATGATATAGAAAAAATATTCATAGTTGCTTGCGGAACAGCTTATCATGCAGGTGTTGTAGGTAAATATATTATAGAAAAAATGGCAAGGATACCTGTTGAGGTTGATCTTGCATCTGAGTTCAGATATCGTGATCCGTTGATAAATGAAAAGAATTTAGTGATAATTATAAGCCAGTCCGGTGAAACTCTGGATACATTAATGGCTTTGAAAGAATCAAAGAAAAGAGGGGCAAGGGTTCTGTCAATTGTAAACGTTGTAGGAAGCTCAATTGCCAGAGAGTCCAATGATGTATTATATACCTGGGCAGGCCCGGAAATAGCGGTTGCATCTACAAAGGCATACAACACCCAATTGGCGGCTCTATATCTTATCGCGCTGGATTTCGCATATAAGAAAGGTACCATATCTGAAGAAGAGTATTTAAGGATAATATCAGAATTGAAAGAACTGCCGTCAGCTTTGGAAAAAGTGCTTGAAAATCGTGAGGACATTCAGAAATTTGCAGCTGAGCATTATGCTGCAAAGAGCATCTTCTTCATCGGAAGAGGCCTGGATTATGCGCTTTCTATGGAAGGTTCGCTTAAACTGAAAGAAATATCATATATTCATTCAGAAGCATATGCAGGCGGCGAATTGAAACACGGTACAATTGCCCTGATTGAGAAAGGTACGCTGGTTGTTTGTCCGATGACGCAGGAAAGCTTGATGGAGAAAATGATAAGCAATATAAAAGAAGTCAAAGCCAGAGGAGCAATTGTAATGGCTATTACGAATCAGAGCAACGTAAATGCAGCTGAGGTAGCGGATATAGTGGTAAAAATACCTGATATTAATCCGCTTTTGGCACCGATAGTGGCTATTACGCCGATGCAGCTGTTTGCGTACTATATGTCGGTAGCGAAGGGCTGCGACGTAGATAAGCCGCGTAACCTGGCCAAGAGCGTGACTGTGGAGTAAGCAGGATGTGGGGACGGTTGTATTTGTATACCCCAAAAAAACTCGTGTCACGAATAAAAAAGTTGTGTTAAAAATAAAAAAGTCATGTTAAAAGTCATGGTGAAAATAGGGTAGAAAACCTTATTGGAGCCATGATTTTTTCTTAGGATTACTAGGCTCAAGGAGTAAGGTATACGGCTAAAAATATTGATTTTAAAGGGTTTGAAAGGATTATTGATGAAAGATATTGATAAAAACTTTCCCCTTTTCCCTTGAACCTTATCCCTATTTCTGACACGACTTTTTTATCTAAAATGGGGCTAAAAATAGGAAGAAAATAGGAGATAGGCATAAGGAAAATGGGTGATTTTTGACATGACTTTTTTATGTGGATGAGATTGGAAAAATAGGGTTGGAATAGATGGGACAAGGGGTTGAGGGGGGTGGAGGTTTGACATGAGTTTTTTATTTATATACAGTTGTTGTATAATTCAAATAAAGTTCACTCCATGATAATAAAGTTGACTCTATAAAAATAAAGTCCATTCCAAAATCCCGTAGTAAATGCAGGATAACTCCTGATTTGCTGCGGGGTTTGCTTTTTTTACAGGGGAAGGGGCTAAGGTGTAAGGGTTAAGATTGTTAGGGTTAAGGGGTAAGGAATAAGGCTATAGGTATTGATTTTAAAGAGATTGAGAGTACTATATTGATTTAAATATAGATACCAGGATTGATAAAAAGATTAGAAGAAACACATGAGAAAATGCAACCTTATACCTTTTCTCTTGCACCTTATCCCTATATAGAACCGACTTTATTTTAAAAAATGTTACAAGGAATAAGGAAAATGTGTTAATATATGGGATAAAAATATGAGAAAATAGAGCGGACTTTATTATGTGGGAGAGATTAGGAGAATAGGGATAAGGCAAGATGGGATAAGGGTTTGAGGGTATGGGGGCTGGAGTGGAGATTATTTTAAATATACATAGTTAGGGGTAAGGATTTTTGGGATAAGGAATAAGGGGATGTATATAAAATAATAAAGTTTGCTCCGTGATAATAAAGTTGATTCTAAAACAATAAAGTTGGTTCTATAATAATAAAGTTATCCCTAAAATTAAAATTCAAAGTTATGGGTAAAAGATGAGAAAATTATCTTTTATCCCCGTTTTTTATTAGGA
>Ga0134101_1001366_pt1 | contig 19588 bp, 12 predicted proteins | sample 12_3_2metaG_FD_94446 | JGI IMG/M metagenome (GOLD analysis project Ga0134101, IMG submission 94446) | Switchgrass degrading microbial communities from high solid loading bioreactors in New Hampshire, USA - 12_48_3.3_201_A2 metaG | ecosystem: Engineered > Bioreactor > Semi-continuous > Anaerobic...
ATCAAGAAAAATGCGGGATCTTTATGCCGGGAGCTTTTTGCTGTCTTACATTATATATGAATTATTGAAAGAGATAGATTCAGTAACCTTCTCATTTAAAAATCAACTGAAAGTTATTTTTCCTGAACATGACAATAATCATAATTCCGTACCGAATCGTATTGTAGGAATAACTGAAGATTTGGACGAAGAGAAGCAAAAAGAGCTCGGAAAGTATTTGGAACAGCGTGCTTTAGCTATATATAAAGAAGTGTGCACAAAAATTTTAAGCTTGATAAATCAAAAAGGTAATAACAGCAATGATGCCTATAATGCAATTTGGAATCAATTGAATTCCATGCTTCATGTGTACTGGACATTTGTACCTTTGACCAACGGCTACAGCAAAGACTATCCCCTTCTTGTAAATAAAATAAATAAGGTAAAAAGTATACGCCGATTTACTCAGCTCAGGGAACTCAGCTGTAGAAAGTGCAGCCTTTATCCACAATTTAATGCTATCATAGGGAATTCGTCTAAGCATGAAGTGATGATTAATCTTATGAATTCGGAAAATGCAGAAAAATTCCGGTATGCTGTTAAAGAAAAGGAACAATTAAGTGCCTTCGGTTTTTTAAAAAGGGCTATGGCTTATGCAGATATAGAGGACTATGATGGCAGCATTAAATCTGTTGCTTATATGTTGGCAAAGCATTGCATTGGTGAAAAAAGTACGGAATCAATTAGCGAATCTATTGATAAATTAGAAGAAAAAGGTGGTATTGAAGCAATCTTTGACCTGCAAAATAACCAACAGCTAACCAGGCAGGAATATTCAGAAGAGTGTATAGAAATTGCCCGTAAATTATATAAGGAATTAGAAGGAAAGGAAATAAAGCTAAAATGCTATTATGCATTTGTAAAATTCGACGGTGACGGATTTGGCAATCTTTACAAAGATCATGCCGATATTAACGCACACAAAGAATTTAGCCGTAATATAATCAAGTTTTCCAGATATGTAAGTGATATTATTCAAAAATATGATGGTGCCTGTATATTTGCGGGCGGAGAGGATTTTTTAGGATTTTTGCCGATTGAAAATATTTTTTCAGCTCTTAAAGAACTCAGGACAAAGTTCCAGGAAATTGTAAAGTTTCCCGGATATGAGAAGGTTCTTACTTTTTCTGCCGGTATTACAATTGCACATTACATGGAACCCCTGGCGGAAGTTATAAAATTTACAACTGATATGGAGGAATATGCAAAACAAATAGACAGTGAAAAAGATGCCTTTGCAATTAAATTAATGAAAAGAAGCGGGGAAGAGTTATCAATACGCTTAAAGTTCGGAGTAAATGGAGATAACCTGGATTTAATTAATAATATAGGCAGTATGATTATGTATGCAGGTACATCAAAAAGAATTTTTAATAATTTGATAAGTATTTTAAAACCCCTTGAAAATGATGACTCTCAGATTCCAGAAGATATGGTGCAAACCTTGATAAAATATGCTGTAGATAAATCTGAATTAGGTGAAGGGCATGATATAATCAATGTATTACACGAATTATATTCAATCTCAAAATGCGATATACGAACATACTGTAATATATTGAATTTTCTGTACTTTTGGATAAGGGAGTGTGAATAAATGATTGTAAAGTTAAATCCTTTGGATACGGTAATATTTCGTACTCCGGCTCCTTTTACTGCAGGAGAGGATTATTTAGCCAATAGTGTGTTCCCGCCCTATCCTCATACTTATGCCGGAATTGTATTAAAAAACGGAATATTTGCTTCTGGTGAAAAACAGGAAAGACAGTTTAAAATAGGCCTGAGCGGTATTATGTTAAATGACGGCTTCCTTTTGAAACAGCCATTAGATATTGTTAGGTGTGAGCCTAGCGACAAACAGAAAGGGCAGGTTTACTATAAACAGATAGAAAAAGCACCGGTCAGCAATTATCCTCTGGGATATATCACAAAAGAATCCTATAAATGGCATGAAATTTCGAGATATACAGATTATTATATGCCCATAAATGAGATAATAAATTATTTAAATGCAAGAACAATTACTAATGAGTGTTATCGTTTAGATAACTTACTTCATAGCGAGACACACACCGGTATAGAAATTGATAAAGAAACAAAATCAATCGTCACTTCAAAGATGTATAAAAGAAATATGATTAGGCTTTATTATAAAGCAGATATCCATCAAAAAAATGAAGTTGCCCTGTTTTTTGAGACAAAAGGTGCAGATATTGAAAACAAAGTTGTCGTAAAAATAGGCGGAAGAAATAAAACGGCTATTTTAAGTAAACTGAACAAAGATATAAACATAACGGTGAACCACAACAGCGATGAATACTTTAAACTTTATTTAGCCACTCCGGCGATATTTAAAAATGGATGGTTGCCAAAGTGGATTTCATTAAACAGTCGGGGCTTTTATGACGGAGTATTTACAAGAAAAGGACGCAGTATAAAAGTAAAGTTGCTTTGTGCCTGTGTCGGATCTTATCTTCCGGTTGGAGGATTTGGGACAAAAGAAAGTCAAAAACCAAGTGAAATGAATTATGCCGTACCCGCCGGCAGTGTATATTATTTTCAACTGCTAAAAGGTAGAATGGAGGATGTTGTTAAATTATTTCATCAGAAATGTGTAAGTGATTATAGGACAGGCCTGGGCTTTGATTTTAAAATAAGGGATCGTTATAGATATTGTGACCGTGGCTACGGATATGCTTTAGTAGGTAATTTAACTGATGAACAAATATTGTATTTAAAGGGGGAATATTAAATAATGTATAAATCAAAACATTTAATGGTATTAAAGGCGTTGACTCCTATGCATGTCGGTGAAGGTAATGAGATAGGGGCAATTGATTTGCCGATACAAAGGGAAGTACATACTAATTTTCCTAAAATAGAATCATCTAGTCTAAAAGGATGCATAAGAAATGCATTTCGTTCTATCTCAGGTAATAATCAATATGAGTATAAGATTTTTGGATCAGCAGAAAAAGATAGTTCATATGCTGGTGCAGTTTCATTTACAGATGCAAGAATACTATTTTTCCCTGTTCGTTCTGCAAAAGGGATTTATGCTTATGTTACCTGTCCTTTTGTGTTAAAACGATTTTTCAGTGAAATGAAAGCATTACAAATTGATGCCGATATCAATGAAGCATTTTTGAATAGTTATAAATCATCAATTATGACATCAGATAGGAATATAATTGTTACATCAGATGAGTGTATAGCAGATAATACTGTGATTTTAGAGGAATTTACATTTTCCGATGTTACCGTAGAGAAAGAAGAAGGTGGCTTTAAAAATTTTGTAAAATCCATATCGGCATTTTTGCCTCAGGAAGGCATGAAAGATGATTTAGTAAATAGGAGTATTCTGATCTCTGACGATGAATTTTCATATTTTGTAGAAATGGCAACAGACGTAATTACTCGAATAAGGGTGGAGACGGTAACGGGAACAACGGACAATGGCCTTTTTGATGAGGAATATTTGCCAGCGGAGAGTATACTTTACAGCTTCTTGTTTATAGAAGACAGCAAAGTTAAAAATGAAGAAATGAAAGCCTATGAAATATCTGCTTCAATCAGCAAAACTCTTGATAATCCAATTCAAATAGGAGGAAACTCTACTCTTGGAAAAGGTTTTACTTTATGCAGGTTAAGCAAAAATGGGAAAATGGAGGTATGAAAATGCTTCAGATCAAACAGGATAATGAACGGGCAAAATTTGCTTTTGAGAAAGTAAATAAAATAAAAAAGATGTATGAAAATGAAGAGAAAAAAGAAAATGAAAACTCCAGCGGAAACAGCATTAAAAATGATAAGGAAGGAAAAGACGGTGATAAAAAGGCAAGTAAAAAGAATAAGTACTTAATTGCATGCAAAAATGCACCTTCACAAATGAAAGTAAACGGCTTCGGAATGACTATGGCATATCTCTTTTCTAAAGAAGATAGCAAACCCCTATATGATGATATTGTTGAATGGCTGAACATGAAGTTTTATGAAAAGACAGGAGAAACGGTAAAAGGTGAAAATTTTCTTAAAAAGATCGTGAGCTGTAACAGTTCTAAATATATGCAGATGAGTAAAGAAACAATGTCTTTGCTGATTTGGATGAAGCGTTTTGCAGAGGGGATGCTTAAATGAATAAGTTCAAGGAATTAACGAAATTTCCTTATATATGGGGAGAATATAAATCTAATTTATCAAATTTGTATTTAAATATGTATAAGTATGGAAGTATTGGTGTTAAGAAAGATGGAAGGAATAATATCTATAAAATAGAATCTATTATTGATAAAAAATTTAAAAATAATATAATGAAATGTTATAAATCCGACTCTTTTGAAAAAGAACTGCTTAATAAAATACATAAACAAATGAACCTTATCATAAAAGCTTATGAATCAAAAGTTAATGAATCAAATGTCATAAAGTTTAAATTTCAGGTAGAAAACAGGATAATTATAGGTAATTCAGGAGGTAATTACGGTAATATTTCTATTTTAGCTTTACATCCGACTTATTGCATTCCTTATATACCCAGCAGCGCTATTAAAGGTGCTTTCAGAAGCTATATGATTTATACAAAATATAACGGTGATGAAAGTGCTGCAATGAAATGCGAGGATTTTATAAAATTATTTGGTTCATCGGACAATGGCGATGAGGATGAAGGTAAAGGCATAAAAGGCGGTGTTATATTTTTAGATGCTTTTCCGGAAGATGAATTTGTGATAGAACAAGATGTTCAGACAGTACATTACCAAAAATATTATGAAGGCAAATCTGAACCGACAGATGATTTAAATAAAATACCGATAAATATGTATGCGGTGGGAAAAACTGCTTTCATAATATATGCCGTTTTTAAAAAGGGTGTGTTTAACCAAAATCAAATAAAAGAATTTGAAGAATATTTTAAGGAAACTTTCACTGAATTCGGAATAGGTGCAAAGACATCTATAGGTTATGGTTTGGGAAAAATAATTTCATGATAAAATATTAGATATAATAAAGGTAATTTAATTATTGATTTTTTATGAAAAAATTTATATATCTAAAAAATAACTAATTGCTATAAGAATAAAACGATAATAAACCGAACAAAAAACGTGTACTTGTAAAAGTACACGTTTTTGCTGTAGATACATTTAAGTTTTAAATATGCAAATTAATATGTAAATTGCTCCTAAACAAAAACAACAGCAAATATTTAAATTTATACTCCCGTTATTTGTTTACTATTAGTATTTTATTTTTACTATTATTGTGATATCATACAAATATAAGAAAGGGGGTAATTTACATAACTGATATAATAAGGTTTGATAACATGTTAAAGAACGGATACAGAGTAACCAATATCAGTACTGATTCCAGCGGTCAAGCGATAATTACTTTAACTTTTTCAGGGATGGGTAATGCTACTGATGGTCAAATTTACTATTTAATAACTAAAGACGTAACTGTAATTGAAAAAGCGAAAAAATTGGTAAATTAGACAAAGGACATTTCTTACCGCAAGATAAAGAATTGTCTTTTGTCTTTTTTACCAATCTTGCTTTTTATAGCAGTGAAGTTTATAATTTATTTGACATGTTGGGTATTTATACAAATTATGATAAAGGATCTTGTAATTATCTAATTTGAAGTACAGTAGTCAATACTGTACATTATTAATACCTATATGCTAAATAGAATTCCATAAAGTTTTATATTTTAATAACAGGCAGGTAATGTATATGAATAATTGGAAAATTGAAACGAAATGTATTCAGGAAGGTTATATTCCTGAAAACGGGCAGCCCAGGGTTTTACCCATATATCAAAGCACTACATATAAATACAACTCTACAGAGCACGTGGCGAAACTTTTTGACCAGGAAACAGAAGGGCATATGTATACAAGAATAAGCAATCCTACTGTTGAATGTGTGGAAAAGAAAATAGCTGCCCTTGAAGGGGGCGTAGGAGCTTTATGTACTTCGTCAGGGCAGTCGGCTATACTGACAGCCGTTTTAAATATCTGTGAAGCAGGAGATCATATAGTATCTTCATCAACTATATATGGAGGTACATATAACTTATTTGCAGTTACATTCAAAAAAATGGGGATTAATGTAACTTTCGTAGATCAGGATGCTTCAGAAGAAGAGATACAAAAGGCTTTCAGCCCAAATACCAAAGTAATGTTTGGTGAGACTATAGCCAATCCGAAAATAAGCGTGCTTGATATTGAAAAATTCTCAAGAATTGCCCATAAGAACAATGTTCCTCTCATAGTAGATAACACCTTTGCCACTCCAATACTTTGCAATCCTTTTGAATTCGGAGCAGACATTGTAGTCCATTCTACCAGCAAATATATGGACGGTCATGCAGTCAGCCTTGGAGGAGCTGTTGTGGATTCAGGAAAATTCAATTGGAAAAACGGCAGATATCCTATGCTGACCGAACCGGACGAATCATATCACGGAGTTATATATACAGAAGCTTATGGTAGTGCTGCATATATAGCAAAAGCAAGGTTCCAGTATATGAGAGATATTGGCAATTGCATGACTCCGATGAATGCATTTCTTACTAACTTGGGACTTGAGACGCTCCATCTCAGAATGGAGAGGCATACGGATAACGCATTTAAAGTCGCGCAGTTTTTAAATAGCAGCGATAAAGTACTTTCCGTCAATTATCCAATGCTTGCGGATGATCCATACAATAAGCTTGCGAAGAAATATCTGCCAAAAGGCTGCAGCGGAGTTTTATCATTTAGGATAAAAGGCGGCAGGGAAGGCGCAGTAAGGTTTATGGACAGTCTTAAGCTGGCTGCGATTGTGGTGCATGTTGCCGATGCAAGAACAGCAGTTTTGCATCCGGCATCATCCACACACAGGCAGCTTTCAGATGAACAGCTTGTACAAGCCGGTATTGAGCCGGACATGATAAGACTTTCCGTGGGAATTGAGAATGTGGATGATATAATACAGGATATTAAACAGGCACTGGAGAAGGTATAGATTATAAATTAATGGAGGAACGATGATGGATTTTCAAGAATTTAAGAATCCCGGACCGATAAACAGGCCGGCGCCTTTCTGGAGCTGGAATGACAAGCTCGACAGAGATGAGCTTAAAAGACAGCTTCATGAGATGATAGATAAAGGCTGGGGCTCGTATTTCATGCATTCAAGGGTAGGACTGGTTACCGAATACCTTTCAGATGAATGGCTGGATCTGATAAAGGAATTGACTGAGGAAGCCGGCAATAATGGTTCCTTTGTCTGGCTGTACGATGAGGATAAATGGCCGTCAGGTTTTGCAGGAGGAATAGTGCCTCAGAATGAGGCAAACAGAAGCAGGGGTTTGGTTTTTATTGAAAGTTCGAAAATTACTGAATATGATACCATAATAAAAAATGTTAACGTGGATGGCAAAGAGTATTCAATATGCAACAGGATATCGGCCATGGGGAATCCATCGTTTAATGGAGCATGCTATGTTGACCTCATGAACAGAGATACGGTTAAAGCTTTTTTTGACAGCACACATGAAAAATATAAACAGCATTGCGGGCAAAGCTTTGGTAATGTGATAAAAGGTATGTTTACAGATGAAGCCTGCTATATGATGATCAGGAATTATAAAGAACCGGTAGTTCCCTGGTCGAATCGCCTCCCTGATTATTTCAGGTCCTTAAAGGGTTATTCCATAGAAGATAAAGTAGATGAATTGTTTTTAGATATTAATGACTATCAAAAGACCAGGTTTGATTTTTTCGATGCTGCTACAAGGCTATTTTTGGATAGCTTTACAAAGCAATACTATGATTGGTGCAGCAGTAATAATCTTGTTTTTACAGGGCATTTTATGGGTGAAGACAATTTAAAAGGCCAGGCAGACTGGATTGGAGCAGCAATGCCTCATTATGAGTATATGCATTGGCCTGGTGTAGACAAACTGGAAAAGCATTTGAAACAGGTTATTACTATGAAACAGCTTACCTCAGTAGTTGACCAGCTGGGTAAGGAAAGAGCGCTGTGCGAGACTTTTGGAGGCATGGGACAGCAGGTAAGCTTTTTTTACCGCAAATGGGTGGTTGACTGGCAGGCAGCATTGGGCATTAGTTTTGTTAATCATCATCTTTCTTTATATTCCATAAGGGGAGAGAGAAAGAGGGATTATCCTCCGAACCTGTTTTATCAGCAGCCCTGGTGGGATAATGAGAAAAAGTTCTCAGACTATATCGGAAGGCTAAGTTATGCGGTTACTCAGGGTAAAAGGTGCGTTGATATACTAATAATACATCCTATATCCAGTATATGGTGTGAATATTCACCATTTGAAAGATGGGAAACAAGACCGTCTAAAATAGAGTTTTACAATAATACGTTTATGCAGTTGTCCGAATCGTTAATGTACAACAAACTGGATTACCATTACGGTGATGAAATGATTATGGAGAAACACGCCAAAATTAATAATGGAAAACTGGTTATAGGTCAACACTCATATTCTACAGTAATCGTACCTCCTTGCATAACCTTAAGGAGCAATACTTACAAGCTGTTAAAAGAATTTGCCTCAATAGAAGGCAATCGCCTTATTATCATGAAGCCTATTCCGGACAGAATTGACGGAGTTTTAACACAGATAGAATGGCCTGAATCCGTTGTAATAACCACATCTTTAAAGGAAACAGTCAGCTCTGTAAGCAAGTTGTACCCTGATCGTATTAGTATTTCAGATCCGGTAAACGGAGCAAGTACTGCAAAGATAATCTGTCATGAGCGTATAGATGAAAATGGCAGGTATATATTCTGTGCCAATACTGATGAAACAAGGGCTATCAATACTGTTATAAAAATGAGCGGTGAATGGGAACCTTATGTACTGGATCTTACAACAGGTGAAATATATTCGGTTGATTCTCAAAAGGATAACGGATTTACAAAAATAAATGTAAAATTTTATCCGGCAGGAAGCATATTATTGTATATACCGAAGAGTGGGATTAAATGTGCCAAAGCTCCTGCATTTATGGACAGCGGTGTCGAATTCGGATTTCCACGTAAAAGCATAATGCGCAATAACGTAGATACAGTAAGAGAATGCAAAATCAGATTTAATGAAGATAATGTACTCCCTATAAATGAAGTAACGTTGTTTATGGACGGTAAGATGGTTCTTGAAAAGCAGCCTCTTTCAAGAGCATGGCACAAACATTTTTATAAAGCTCCGGACGGAACACTTTTTAAAGCAGTATATAGCTTTGAAGCTGTAAATGCTCAAGGTATTGATGCTTTTGCTGTTATTGAGATGGCAGAAAACCTTGATAGAATAATATTTAACGGAGTTGAGGTAGAGCCTCTTAAAAAACGAGGTGAAATGGGTGCATTTAATCCTGAAAAGAGCTGGAAGGATTTAAATTTTACCAAAGTGCCTTTAAAAGGGCTGATAAAAGATGGAATAAATGAGCTTGTTATTGAAGGAAAAAAAGTTAACAATGTAACCGGCTCAGGAACTCATATCGGCGTAAAGGATTATAAAAATCATATTCCGACCGAGATTGAAACTGTATATATAGTAGGAAATTTTACTGTTGAAGATGAAGATCTTGTTCATTTCTGGATTGATGGAGCTGCTGCAAAACCGGATCATCGCAATATTGCAGCATCAGGATATCCTTTCTATGCAGGAAGCGTAGACTTCATCTTTGAATTAGACATAAAGAGGAATGCTGATTATATAAAATTAAACAAAGTAAATGCTGCATGCATTCAAATATTTGTCAACGGTAAGCCGGCAGGTCTAAAATATTGGGAACCTTATGTATTTGATGTACGCGGATTCTTAAGACAGGGGAAGAATGAGGTATTAGTTAGGGCATCGAATACCCTTTTTAATCTATTGGGACCAAATAACTATAATAACATTGAAAACAATGAATTGGTAGGACCTTTTACTTTTATTAATACTTCAAATTACAATGAAAAATATGCAATACTGCCATTTGGTTTGGAAAGCATCTGCGTATTTTAATGAATATTATGGCAGTTAAAAAAATCGGATGAATCCTCATCCGATTTTTTACTGTATTAATTATTTAATGCATTATCTATATCTTGTTGCAAGGATTGCTCAAATATTTCAAGAGCTGCAGGAGCGGTTATTTCCCGGTATGCTATCCTCTGAAAAATTTCTTTGTTGAAGTTCGCATATAAAGTTTCAAATGACATGATCTGGGATATTCTTGGTGATTCAAAGTTGCGTATGGACCATTTTACATCTTCATCCGTACAAAGATATTTTTGAAGATTGGCACTCATAATTTCTTCCTTAGTCATATATTGGGGTTTATTATAATCCCAATATGTAAAGGCTTCAATTATTACGGCTGCTGATACTTTAGGATCAGTATTTACAGGGATAAAATATGCGTCTGTGCCTGAAGCACTTGCAAATTGAGTTGTGGACACATCCGGCCCTTTAGGAAGGGGAACTATTCCAAAATTCATTCCCAGTTTTTTATATGCCTGGCCGTCAGCTGCTATTTTGCCGATAACCATTGCGGACGGGAATTTGTCAAATTTTACACTGCTGTCCGGAGTGGTGATTTTTGCACTTATCATATCAGAAACAAGCTGAAGCGCCCGCACAACTTTTTCATCGTTAGCTGCGAACTTATATGTATTCTCTGTGGGATCATATCTTATCATATCACCGCCGTTGGAAAGTATCAGTGCCTGTACGGCATAGTGAGGATGGCTTATAAGAAGACCCCACTGGTCAATTTTCCCGTCACCGTTATAATCATGGGTTGCTGATTTGGCATAATTTACCATAGTGTCCCATGTCCAAAGACCCTGATCATACAGTATCTGCAGATCAGTAAGCCCTTCTTTTGCAAAGATATCTCTGTTATAGAAAAATACATATCCCAGATTATAAGGGTCTTTGGCAAAACCCCATCTCCTCCCAAGAAATTCTGTTCCGGTAGCCATTGTTCCTATATTATATATGGGATCATTATCAAAATTTATGAAATTATCCATAGGTACCAGTAATTTTTTTGTAGCAAGAATTGGAAATACACGTTTTGTTGATGTAAGTATAATGTCTGCGTATTTCTTTCCCGCTGCAATCGTTTCCATGTATTCATATACTATATTATCATGGCTTCTGTATATCCAATATATATTAAAATTCATCTTTTTTTTAGCATCTTCAATGATGTTATAGCGTATAATTGAGCTGGGATTTTGAGCTAATTCAGTTAATGAAGGAGGATCCCCCGGGCTTCTGTTAATGTCCGTATCATATACGATTTTTATAGTTCTGCCGTTAAGGTCCAGGTTATGATCTATATTTGTAATAGGTACTTCATCCATAGGTTCATTATTTAGTAACTGAGCCATTTCAGAAGGTGTAGTATAGTCATAAGCATGGATAGGTGATTCAGTAAAATCTAAAGAGTCATCAGCATTTTGATTCTGATTAGCAGTTGTATTGTTTTTATTTGATGTAGTATTTGTTTTATTAGTAGAAGCAACTCCTCTTGTAGCAGTTGGAATATTAGGCTTAACTGCTTTTATTCCTGTCCCCTTTTCTATTTTTGTTGTAGATTTGCTGCCAAATTTACAGGCTCCAAACAATATGGGTATAATCAATATAGGAATAAAAAGGATTATTGCTTTATTATGCTTAAATGACATTCTGTTAACCTCCTGAAAATATATCATATTATCAGTATTTTCTATGAGGTATTCGAATTACAATATCTTAAATATCAGAATAACACCGTAGTTGACTGATGTTGCTAAATTATAACACTAAACACAGTAAACCAATTAAATTAACCCATGCTTCAAACCTTAAATAAATGTTTTTTTACTATATGAAAGTCAATCGGTTAATTGAACCATACTATATTATACAATAAAAAATAATGCATAAGAAGAATAAAAAGGTAAAGGGCAGAAATGTTAACTTTTTGTTTACAATTATATAAATGAGCAGCAAAAAATAAGAAACCGCCACTTTATAGATAAATATGGCGGTTTGATTATCGAAATTTAAAATATTCTATGGCCGCAGCGCACTGTCAATATCACTTTGGAGTGCATCAGCCTGTGCTTGAAGTGCTGCTGCAGGCGTACTCTCATTCCATGCGACTTTCAGTACAACATTACTGTTGAAGTTGGAATATAAAGTTTCAAATGCAGGAGTTACAGTTACTCTTGGTGAGGCAAAGTTTTGCATGGTCCATTGCACATCTTCTTCAGTTGAAAGATATGGCTGCAAATTTGAATACATTATATCTTCTTTGGTCAGATATTCAGAAGCATTTGTATCCCAATAGGTAAAAGCCTCTTTTATTATGGCTGCTGCAATTTTCGGATCAGTATTTAAAGGAATGAAATAAGCATTGACGCCTTCTCCGTTAACAAATTGCGTTTCTGATACATCAGGTCCCTTAGGAAGCGGAGCAATACCATAGTTCATACCTATTTGTTTGTATGCCAAACCGTCAGATACTATTTTGCCAAGCACCATTGCAGAAGGGAATTTATCAAATTTAACACTGCTGTCAGGTGTTGTTACTTTGGAACTTACCAAATCATTTACTAATTGAAGGGCTCTTGCCGCTTTTATTTCATTAGCTGCAAATTTATATGTGTTAGCATTGCTGTCATACCTAACCATGTCACCGCCGTTTGAAGCAATTAAAGCTTGGGTTGCCATATGAAGATTACTTAGCAGTATACCCCATTGGTCTATTTTACCGTCACCGTTAAAATCATGTGTTGCAGATTTTGCATATTCAACCATAGTGTCCCATGTCCATAAACCTTGCTCATACAATTCCTGCACATCAGTAAAACCTTCTTTGGCGAATATATCCCTGTTATAAAAGAAGACATAACCGACACTGTAAGGGTTGTAAACAAGCCCCCATCTTCTGCCGAGAAATTCAGTACCGGTAGCTATTGCACCGAAATTATAGACGGGATTATTATTAAAATCGATAAAATTGTCTATAGGCACAATCAATTTTTTTATTGCAAGAGTAGGGAATACTCGCTTTGTTGATGACAACAGAATGTCTGCATACTTAGTTCCTGCAGCTATAGCATCCATATACTCATATATCATATTGTCATGACTTCTGTATACCCAATTTATTTCAAAATTCAATTTTTTCTTTGCTTTTTCAATGATATTATACCTGGCTATCAGGTTTGGATTTTGAGCTAATTCGAGATTTGTAGGCGGACTGCCGGGACTCTTGTTTATATTTGTATCATAGACAATTTTAACAGTTGCGCCATTAAGGTCTATATTGTCAGGTATATTTGTAATAGGGACTTCATCCATGGGATTTATGTTCAGAAGCTTCTTTATATCTTCGGAAGATGTGATGCCGAAATACTGGGAGGTGATATCATTAGCTTTTTCGTCTGTATCCGTATTCAAGTTTTTATTTGCTGAAGTAGTACCATTATTTGTTGTACTGTTTTTTGATTTCGTAGATGTTGATAATTTACGGGTATTATTTGAAGAAGTTACGGATTTGGTTACCGTAGTCGAAGGAGTATTGACAGTTTCTTTCTTTTTGCACGCACCTAAATTTGCAGTTAATAAGAATGCAGCAAATACAAGGCTGATGGTTTTAAAGAATTTTTTAGACATATTGCGTACCTCCCCAAAATATCAGAGCCGTTTCATATATACAGGCAAAAAGCATAGTTTGTAATTTTCATTATCATCTGACTTGTATAAATAAAACCCGAATATGACCAATTTGATAATGCAACTATGCATATTTTATTATATTAATGTAATTATAACTCATATTAATTTAATTGTGGATATTTTTTGAAAATAATAATTAATCTATATAATCAGAATTATTCATTATTGTTTGAGAAAGAAAAGAGTATAAGAATTATTAAGAAGAATATAATTAAAGGATATGAAGATTTGCATAAATATCTTCATATCCTTATTATAAAAACAACAATAGGCGTTTATGCTACAGTTAAATATTACAGGTCATATTTTGCCGGAACAAATTTTTCTGAGGCAGTCTCTTCAACCATCATTGACGTAAATTCTTCTTCATCGTCAGGAACTGCTTCAATCTGGCTTTCCATAGTATCAAGCCATGCCAGTTCACGTTCTTCGATATTAACATTTCCTGTTTTATATGCATTCTTAAGCTCATTGATTGTTGCAAGGGCAGCTGCTTTTGTTCTTGCGAAATGTCCCTCTGCTTTAAGTATTTCTTTAGATAATTTTACTGCAACATCAGGACGCAGTACATAAGCCTGAGGATCTAATTTGCTGTCTGAATCGCTCAACAGATCTCTCATAATCAAAGCATATTCATGTCCTTTTTCAGTTGCTTGATTCAAAAGCCTGCAATCATATGCCAACTGCTCAAGACAAACAGTAGGTGCCATACCGCCGAGCAATTTTATATTCTGAATTGATTCATTGCTCCAAAGGTCTGCAACACAAGCTGCAATATTGCCCACAGGACTTAGATGAGCGCAAGCGCTTGATTTGCCTTCCATTGATATGGGAGTTCCTGTTATTGCTTTGACATAAACTCCTTCATAACCGCAATCCTTATGAGGCCCTACTGCTCCTTCTTCTATTGCAATCAAACTTCTTACAGCTGTCATAACCCTTACAACCGATGCAAAAACCTTTGGTACATATCCGCGGTCTGCCAGAACCATCGCTGTATTTGCAAAGCCGCAGGCTGTATCTCCTGATGCTATGCTTCCTGTTTTTGCTGCTATATCGGTAATTGAACTCCATAATTTGGACATATCCTTAGCTCCAAGAATACCAAGGGCAAAAAGTGATTTTTCGATTTCACAGAACATTATGGCGTCGTCGTGTATATCCTTGCCGCCGATAGATTCTATTGCAAGCAAATCAGCTCCTGCATTTGCGCTACCTTCGAAGACTTTCATTATCGAATCCCAATGCTTGCCGCTCCACATATGGGCCGATTCCCTATCTTCGCGAATATCAACAGGAGTTATTCTTAGTGCAGTCTTAAGGCCATATTTGCTTTCATAATTATTCATTACATCCTTTACAACCTTTGTTATTTCAATACCCCATTCCGGATTGTATGTAGTAGGGGGAAGAAGCTCGATTTCTGCTACAAAACCAGGAACATAAAGTTCTACTGCTCTTTTACATGCTTCATCAATAATTCCTTTATATTGGTTCAATACCTCAGGCATAGTTTCTTGTGATATTTGCATGTTAGGAAGTGTAAAATTCAACTCTGGAAGTATTTTACCGCCTCCTATAACAAGTCCGTTTTTGCATGCAACCGGCTTTGCCGCTTTTCCGTAAACAAAATCATTTAAATCTGTATACAAAACGTCATTAAAGGTGTTCTTTGACATTATGGACACTCTCCTTATCTGTTATGAGTTTTTTAGTTTTTTGTACGTCTGGGTGAATAACATTATGTTAGTTTTATTTTAAGGGTAATAGTTTATTTTATATTGTAATTGTTTTGTATTTTTAAGACATTATTATTATCGCAAGTAATCAGATAAAGATAGTAGGAAAAATCACAAAAAATTACAATAGCGAAGTATAAAAAAATATTATTTTTAAAATAATATATTTTCAGATTGACAAATTATAACTTTAAGAGTAAAATAATATAAAACATATAGGTTTAGTAGGAAATAAATCTAATCATACAAATCATGCTTAGTTAATATGAAGGTTTATCAGGGAACTGTATATAGAATGGATATTATATGGAAGTTTATACATGAAAATACCCTTTATAAATTTTCCCGATAAATATCGATTCTATTATAAACATAGTTTTTAACTGTTCAAAATTGATTAAAAAGAGAAAGGAGATATAACAATGACTGAAAGAAAGCTTAAATTTGATACATTGCAGGTACATGCAGGACAAAAACCGGATCCTACTACAGGTTCAAGAGCAGTACCTATATATCAGACAACATCATATGTATTTAACAATGTTGAACATGCAGCTAATCTGTTTTCATTAAAGGAAAGCGGTAATATTTATACCAGAATAATGAACCCGACAAACGATGTATTTGAACAGAGGATTGCCGCATTGGAAGGTGGAGTCGGAGCCCTTGCGGTTGCTTCAGGTTCCGCTGCAATAACTTATGCAATTCTCAATATAGCAGGAGCAGGAGATGAAATAGTATCAGCAGGTACATTATACGGAGGTACATACAATCTCTTTTCCGTTACTTTGCCAAAGCTGGGAATAAAGACTGTATTTGTCGATCCTGACGATCCTGAAAACTTCAGAAAGGCTATTACCGAGAAAACAAAAGCTATTTTTATTGAAACTATAGGAAACCCGGGTATTAATATTATCGATATAGAAAAAGTTGCCAAGATTGCCCACGAAAATGGTATACCCCTTATTATAGATAATACTTTCGGAACTCCGTATCTAATCAGGCCTATAGAATTTGGAGCAGATATAGTAGTTCATTCGGCAACAAAATTTATCGGAGGACATGGAACTTCCATAGGAGGTGTCATAGTTGATTCTGGTAAATTTGACTGGTCGGCCAGCGGCAAGTTCCCTGGATTTACAGAACCAGACCCGAGTTATCATGGATTAAGGTATCATAAAGACTTGGGTGAACTTGCGTACATCATTAAAGCACGTGTACAATTGTTAAGAGATACAGGAGCTGCGATAAGTCCCTTTAATTCATTCCTTTTGCTCCAAGGGCTTGAGACCCTGTCGCTGAGAGTTGAAAAACATGTGTCCAATGCGAAGAAGATAGCTGAATTTTTATTAGAGCATCCGCTTGTATCTTGGGTTAATTATCCCAGCCTTAAAGGCAATAAATACTATGATCTGGCTCAGAAGTATCTGCCGAAAGGTGCCGGTTCAATATTTACTTTTGGCATAAAAGGCGGCCTTGAAGCAGGAAAACGCTTTATTGACAGTTTGGAAATCTTCTCACTGCTTGCAAATGTAGCCGATGCCAAATCACTTGTAATACACCCGGCAAGTACCACACATGCTCAGCTAAATGAAGAGGATCAGAGAATAGCGGGTGTAACGCCTGATATGATAAGATTATCAATAGGCATTGAAGATGCGGACGACTTGATCTATGATTTGGATCAGGCACTTAAAAAGGCTGTTGAAAGCAAATAAAGCAATGTTGAAATACCAATATTAACTGCATTAATATCGTCATAAATACAACAATTATTGAAAAAATCAGAGCAGACTTGTTCGTCTGCTCTATTTTAGTAATATAATTTAATACATAGTGCTAATTGTTTTGTGGAAGAAACCTTATGTAGAAGCTCATATCACCTGTTAATCCGAGCCTAAGTTAAGCAAATTCACCGTTTGAGCAGAATAATTTAATACTAAATTAATTAAAATTATACTAGTTTGAATTCGTAGCAGCTGAGTTTACAGGGTTTTGGCATCGCAACTCGGTTTCCTGGAACAAAACCAACTAGCATAACATGTTAATTTAATAAGTACATTTTTATTTGAAAGTAATTATAAGTTCAGGAGGTTTTATATGAAAATAAATGCTGTATCTACCCTTAATGCACCGGAAGCAATCGGACCTTATTCTCAGGCGACAAAAGCAGGAAGTTTTGTATATACATCGGGGCAATTGCCTGCAGATCCTTCAACAGGTGAAATTGTGGCCGGAGGTATAGAAAATCAGGCAAGACGCGTATTTGAAAATTTAAAAGCTGTGATAGAAGCTGCGGGCAGCAGCATGCAAAAAGTAGTAAAAACAACTCTTTATATCAGGAATATGGAGGATTTTGCTGCAATAAACCGCATATATTCTGAATATTTTACACAGCCGTATCCTGCCAGGTCCGCCGTAGAAGTATCAAATCTTCCCAAGAATGCTCTTATTGAAGCAGAGTGTATAGCCATAGCAAATGATGACGTATAAATGATATGATAGTTAGATTTACCGGCTTATATACAGAATTAATATTCACAAAAACACTTTTGGAAAATAATAAAATTTATAGAAATGCATGTAGAAACATAAAAACGGATTTATTTCTTATTTAATGCGAATTTTAGGCGACAGGAGGTTGTTTATTTTAAATATTGCTTGATTTTGCATTATCTCTAATTAATAATTTGAATATATACAATAATGTTTGTATTTTATTGACACTTTTATTTTAATATAGTAAATTAAAATAACAGATATGTTTGTTAGGATGTGAACTTCTTAATGGATGACCACCCGGATAGTATTAATCATGAGGTTGGCTTATATTTAACAGATAATTTAAGTAAATGCACAAGTAAATATAAAGAAAATGCATTATATTACAATAGGATGAAAGACTATAGCTAGGTCAGGAGTGGCTTTGCTATGTCTTTTTTTATTGTTTATTTTATTTAATTTTTATGGAGGTTGAATTTAAATTGATAACCCAGCTGTTGTTTTTGTTGCTACTTATATTTTTGAATGCATTTTTTGCTGCTTCAGAAATAGCAGTAATATCCCTTAATGAAAACAAGCTAAAAAAGATGTCTGAAGAGGGCAATAAAAAAGCAGAACTTCTTCAGAAATTTTTAAAGGATCCGAGCAATTTTCTTGCTACAATACAGATAGGTATAACTCTGGCAGGTTTTCTTGCCAGTGCTTCCGCTTCTGAAAGCTTTGCAGACAACCTTGTGGTATTATTGAATAAATTACCTATACCGGAGTCTATAACCAAACCATTATCGGTAGGAATAATAACTATTATATTATCATATTTCACATTGGTGCTTGGTGAATTGGTTCCGAAAAGAATAGCCATGCAGAAATATGAATCAATATCATTATTTGTGGTAAGGCCGCTCAGGGTACTTTCAAAGATTGCACTACCATTTGTTAAGTTTCTTACAGCATCTACTAACTTTTTTATAAGGCTATTTGGAGGAAATCCTAATCAAAGTGAGACTAAGATAACCGAAGAAGAAATCAGAATGATGGTAGATGCAGGGCAGGAAGAAGGAGCCATACAGAATATAGAGAGAGAAATGATTGACAACATTTTTGAATTTGATGATACTTCGGTTTCAGAAATAATGACCCACAGGACGGATATAGTAGCACTACCGGTTGAAGCAACCCTGGATGAAGTTTTTGAAGTAATGAACAGGGATAAATACACAAGGGTGCCTGTGTATGAAGAAACAATTGATAATATAATAGGCATACTTCATGTAAAAGATCTTCTGCAGTTTAAAAATCACAAGGAAGGCGATCCTTTTAATATTAAGGATTTAATAAGAAAACCTTATTTTATACCGGAAACTAAAAAGACTGACGAGCTTTTCAAAGAACTGCAGAAAAATAAAACCCATATGGCAGTAGTAATAGATGAATATGGCGGTACTGCCGGAATAGTAACTATAGAAGACCTGCTTGAAGAAATTGTCGGTAATATCTTTGACGAATATGATGAAGAAGAAAAATTCATTGAAAAAATTGATGAAAACACATATATGTTTGAC
>Ga0134101_1001390_pt1 | contig 19250 bp, 20 predicted proteins | sample 12_3_2metaG_FD_94446 | JGI IMG/M metagenome (GOLD analysis project Ga0134101, IMG submission 94446) | Switchgrass degrading microbial communities from high solid loading bioreactors in New Hampshire, USA - 12_48_3.3_201_A2 metaG | ecosystem: Engineered > Bioreactor > Semi-continuous > Anaerobic...
TCCAGCAGTGCCACACCGTTTTCGCTTGTAAAGAAAATCACCAAAGCGACGACCGCCGCGATTGCGCTGACAATCCAGAAACTCCTTGTGCCGCTCAAATACATCATAACCAGCAAAAGCATGCAGACAATAATGGTCGCCGACAGGTGTTTTTGTATAATAATCGAAGCAGCGGCGGGCAATCCGAACGCGATAAACGGCCACACGCCTTTTCTAAACGTATGTATCTGCGCCTGATTGTTGCTGATATAGGCGGCGAATAACAGTACGATCGCGAACTTCATGATCTCCGACGGCTGAAAGTTTACGAATCCAAGGTCAATCTGTCGAGTCGCGCCGCCGGCCTTAAAGCCGACAAACGGCGTGGCAAAGTTCAGCGCCAGCGCGACAAAATAGACGATCAGCGCCCATTTTTTCAGCCAGCGGTAATCCACAAACTTCGCCACGACGCCCATGACGACCAGACCGAAAGCGACCCAGCCGATCTGCCTGCGCGCGAAATAATAGGAATCTTTAAAATAAGTGGCCGCATACGCATACGACGCGCTGAAAATCATGACCGAACCGATGCACAGCAGCGCTATGATAATAACCAAAAAAGGTCTGTCCACCTCTCCGATCAGGCGCACGACAGTACCCTGCTGCTTTGCGACAGTAAGGGATTTGTTGGTTATTTCTTTCTGCTGAGGTGTCTTTTCGCGGCTCTTAACAAGGCTCAATGGGTTTACCCTCCGACAATGCGTTCAAAACAGGAAATCTATAAACGAAAATGATTATTATAAATAAAATACGAAACCGCGCACGTCAGTACGCTGATAAAACTGAATACGGTTACGATTTTCAGCTCGCTCCAGCCGGACATCTCGAAATGATGGTGGATGGGCGCCATTTTGAATATTCTTTTCTTGGTGAGCTTATAAAAGGTGACCTGAAGCATCACCGAAATTCCTTCGGCGAGCCAGACGAAGCAGACGATAAAGACAAGGATCTCCGCTCGGAAATAGAAAAGAAGTCCGGTCATCAAACCGCCGAGGAACAAAGAGCCGGTGTCGCCCATGAAAATCTTGGCAGGATGATAGTTAAATATCAGGAATCCGACCAGCGCGCCGAGAATGGCGGCTGTCAGCACCGCCGCGTCGTTGTCTCCGGATTTCAGCGCGAGCAGCAGGAAGAACGCGCCCAGCACGACCGAAACGCTGCCCTGCAGGCCGTCTATGCCGTCCGTAAGGTTTGCGCAGTTGGTGATATACACAATCACGACGATCGCGATAAAGTAGTAGAAGGTTCCCAGCTCGACCGTGTTTCCGCCCGGAAGCAGAAGCGCGCTGCCGCCGCCGCAGTACGCGCTGCGAAACCATAGATAAGCCGCGGCTACGAGGAACTGCAGCATCAGCTTCTGCGTAACAGTCAGGCCCTTGTTGCGCTTTTTGAACAGTTTTACGTAATCGTCCACAAATCCGATCATGCCGTTTGCGAACGCGAGTCCGGCGACCGCCAAAAGCCCGTACTCCTCTTTCTCGAGCGCCGTCGGTATCAGAAAAATAATCAGCGAAACCAGCATGGCGAGGCCGAAGAAAAGCCCGCCGAGCACCGGGGTGCCTTCTTTGCTTTTATGCCATGCCGGCCCGATTTCGAGGATTTTCTGCCCGAGCTTTACTTTTCGGAGAACCGGTATAAATATTTTATACAGAATTATGCTTACCGGCAGTGAAACGCAAAACGCAGCGATGATTCTGTAATCCATTTTTTATTGCGGTCTATATTCCGCTCATGATATGAAACGGAATATAAACTTCCTCCCTGTCGAAATCAACGGTAATTTATAGCAGTTCGATTATTCTCTGGAGCTGCATGCGGTTGCTCGCTTTAAAAAGAACCGTGTCGCCCGGCAAAAGAATCAGCCTTAGAAGGTTTGCCGCCTTTTCAAACTCGCCTTCTTCAAAAGCGTAGATTTCGGCTTTTCCGCGGACCGGTCTGGCGATAATTTTCGCAAGCGTGCCGAAGGTGATTAAAATGTCCGCACCGCTTTTGACAACGTCCTCGCCGACCTTCTCGTGCAGTTCTTCGGCGAACGTGCCCAGCTCAAGCATATCGCCCAGAACGGCGATCTTTCTGCCCTTGTATTCCTTTAGAACCGACAGCGCCGCCGCCATGGATTCGGGCGAGGCGTTGTAGCAGTCGGCGATGACCGTGTATCCGTCTTTTTCGTAGATTTTCTGGCGAAGCCCGCTGGTTTCAAAACTCAGAAGCGCCTGCGCGGCTTTTTCCAAATCCACGCCGCACAGCGCCGCGCAGGTTAGCGCGAACAGCGCGTTGAATACATTATGTAAACCCAGCGCGGGCAGCTCTACATCAACCGTTTCGCCCATGATCTCCGCCATAAAGTAGAGCCTGCCGTTCTTTTCTTTGATATCGTAAGCAAAGCATTCGTTGCCGCGGTTATTTGCTTCCTTCACAGAACAATATATTTTCTTTTGCGCGTATTTATTCGGCATTCTTAAAAGCGGTTCGTCGCCGTTTAGAACCAGAACGCCGTCCGGCGCGAGACAGTCCGCGATGGTTAGCTTTTCGGCGCAGATGTTCTCCCGGCTGCCGAGGTTCTCGATATGAGAATAGCCGATATTGGTGATTACCGCGATATCGGGAACGGCAACCCTGCTCAGCCGCGCCATTTCGCCGAACTCGCTCATGCCAAGCTCAAAGACCGCCGCCTCGGTATCCGGCGCCGTTTCCAAAATGGTAATCGGCAGCCCGATCTGGCTGTTGCGGTTGCCGACGGTTTTCGCGGTTTTCAGGCCTGCGCCCACCGCGAGCGCGATCATGTCCTTGGTGGAGGTTTTGCCCACGCTGCCGGTCACGGCAATTACCCTGGTCGCGCGCAGTTTTTCTTTTCTATACCACATAGCAAGCGACTGCAGCGCAGCCACCGTATCGTCCACGAGGACGACATTGTCCGTAAAATACCGGTCGTCCTCAATCAGCGCGAAACAGCCTTTGCCGATAACTTCGCCGACAAATTGGTGCGCGTCCACCCGCTCGCCTTTCAGGGCGGCAAACATACCGCCCTGATGCTTGTCAGCCTCTCTGCTGTCCGTAAAGATACTGGTTATTTTTTTGTTTTTGTCTGTGTTTTCGGTAATCTTACCGTTGACTGCAGCAGCAATCTCGCCAATAGACAGCTCCAAAACCGCTTCTCCTTTATCCGTTAATGGTTTCATCGTACCTGAACTCTACGGTGACAACCGTGCCGGGCGGCACCATTTCTCCTGCCGCCGGGCTCTGCGATACGGCATAGCAGTTCGTGAAGTTTCCTTCATGGATGCCCTTCATCGCGATATTGAGGTTGGCGTTGAGTATCTTGCTGTTTACGTTGCTCGGCGTGTTCTTTCCGTTGCCGATTACGTCGGGAACCTTAACGGTGTTTTCAACCGCTTCTCCCTCGGTATAGAGCACCACAAGGCCGTTTTCCGCAACGCTGGTGCCTTCTCTCGGCATCTGGTCGATCACAGCGCCGCCGCCGCCCTTGACTACGCATTTCAGTCCGGCAGTTTCGATCAGCGTCTTTGCGCTCTCCACGTCGCTGCCGATGAAATTCCGAATCAGCACGGTCTTGGTGTTTCCGCTGGTCGGCTCGATGCCCAGATACGGAAGTACTTCCGCGAGCGTCTTTGAAACGTACGGCGCGGCGACAATGCTTCCGTAGTAGCGGTCTGCCGGCGGCGTATCGACCAATATGATGATTGCAATCTGCGGGTCCTCCGCGGGCGCGAAGGCTACGGTGGAGCCGACGTAGTCGTCTTCGATTTCAATCGTGTTTCGCTTCTCGGACGTTCCGGTTTTGATAACTACATTATAACCGTTTACGCACGCGTTTGGTGACGAATTAATCAGCGCGTTGCAGATAATTTCCGCCGTTTTTTTGGAAATAACCTGTCTTTCTACCGGAAACTCAAAGGTCTTGACAATGTTTCCGTTGTTGTCCATCAGCGCTTTGCCGACGTGCGGCGTTACGAGATCGCCGCCGTTCGCGATGGTCGCGACCGCGCGCAAATGCTGCAGCGCCGTGACCGCGAAGGTCTGACCGAACGAGTAGCAGGCAAGCTCGACGTCCTTAAACTGGTTGTTGTAGGTTTTCCAGTAAAGCGTCTCCGCTTCGCCCAGCAAATCCGTCTGGCTCTTCGACAGATATCCGAACGCTTCGAAATACTTCATAAAGGTCTCCTGCCCTACCCGAAGGCCGATGTCCATAAACGCAGGGTTGCAGGAGTGCTGCAGCGCTTCGGCAAAGGACTGCGAGCCGTGTCCGTCTCTCTTGTGGCAGTTAATTCGCTGGCCGCCGACAACCCGGAAACCCGGGCAGTGGAACCTGTCGTTCTCGCTGATCGCGCCGCTCTCGAGCGCCATCGCGCTGGTTACGATTTTAAAGGTAGAACCCGGCTCGTAGGTTTTGGTTACGAGCGAGTTGTCCCACATCTGATAAAGAAGCTCACTCTTCTTTGCCGAGATTTCTTCTTCGGTGACTGCCTCGCCGTTTTCCAGCTTTTCCTGTATGTAATCGTCCAGTTTTTTCTGATAGTAATCCGTCAGCTCGCTGTAATTGTTCAAATCATAATCCGGATAAATCGCCAGCGCGAGTATCTCGCCGGTTTTGACGTCCATAATCATTCCGGAAACGGCGCCCTGCGGATTGTCGTCGATATACGCCTGCTTTAAGTACTTTTCGAGAATCGACTGGATATTGTAGTCGATCGTGGTGATTAAATTGTATCCGTCCTGCGGCTCGACGTAGCTTTCGTATTTGAACGGAAGCGCTTTTCCGGTTCCGTCTCTTCCTTTGATCGCCCGGCCGTCAACGCCCCGCAGATACTCGTCGTACGCTTTTTCGATGCCGGTAAGCCCGTTGTTGTCGGTACCGGTAAAACCGATCAGCTGGCTCGCAAGACTGCCGTAGTGGTAATACCGCTTTGTCGTTTCCTCAAGATTGATGATGCCGGTCTCGGTCAGATTGTTTTCTTTGATAAACGCTCTTATCTGTTCTTCCTCGACGTCGCTGATCTTCTTTTTGATAACCTGATACATCGAGTTTTTGTTTTCGGTGCATTTTTTGATGATGGTCTCTTTGTCAACGTTCAGGATTCGCGAAAGGCCGTCCGCGACCACCTCAAGCTGTTTGCTGTCTTTTATCTCGTTCGGTGCGACAAACACGTTGTAAACCGTCGCGCTAACGGCGAGCGGCTTCTGATTTCTGTCCAGAATGCTGCCTCTTTTCGCGCTGATGGTTACGTCAACCGTGTATTGCTCAAGCGCTTTGTTTTTATAGTTTTCGGCGTCAACCAGCTGAAGGCTGATTAGCCTGCCTATCAGAAAACAGAGCAGAGCGGTAATAAAGATTACCGTTATTTTTGCCCGCATGATGATGGTTCTGCCGGTCTTTTTGACCTTTTCCGTCGACTTCACCCCAGACAACCCTTTCCGATGCAAAATGCCGTTCTCTCTTATAGAAACAGCCTCTGAGTATTCATGGCGTTGCAGCGAGCCGATAAAAACCCAAAGGCGTCAGGTCGTTTACCTCATCCAATTTCAATAAACGCTTTTTTACTAAATATATTTATTCGTTCGGAAAAAAATTCCATCGAACTCGTTCAAAGCATACAACCGCAGGCTATTTTAGGAAGTTGTTGATCACTTCGCCGATGCCCGCGAGCAGGAAACCCAATCCGCCTTCGCCGTCGCCGTCGTCATACCGAATAACCTCGGTTTTATCGGAAGGCTGGAGATTGATGGTTTCGTAAGGCAGGGTTTCTTTTTTCACCATGCCTAATTTTTCCCTTGCATAATTCTCAATATATATCGGATCGTCTTTTTTGTCAAGCTTTACGCTCAAATCATGCTGCTGCTGTTTGAGCTCGGTAAGCATCTGTTCGCTTTTTGCGATCTCGCTGTTGTATTTGTCCAGCTCGGCATAATTCATCATCATGAATATAAACAGCGCGGTGATAATGACCGAGGTGAAGATAATCGAAATCGGAAAAGGAGCTTTTTCTTTTTTGCGGATCGTTATAACCTTCGGGCTTCTGACCGCGCGCATCGAAGCCGGATTGCGCGGACCCATTCCGACGACATTGCCAGTATTCTTCATTGTTTTTTTCTGAACCGGTCTGCCGGCGGCGCCGGAAACCGATTGATGTATTCCTATGCTGGTATTGTTCGCAGGCAAACCGCCGGCAGGGCCGCCTGCCTTTACAGAATTCCCGGTTTTTCGCATCGGAGCAACATTATTCGATCTTGCAGCGGGATTTTTCTTGCTGTTATTCCTGCGGTTCTCCATTTCTTTATACCCTTTCTTCGCGTATTTATCAATTCCTAAATTTTTAATTTTTCGGCGATTCTTAACTTCGCGCTGTGAGAACGGTTGTTCTCGGAAAGCTCTGTTTCGCTCGGCGTTACCGGCTTTTTGGTGATAATTCTTACGCTCGGTTTTTTGCCGCATACACAAATTGGAAAATCCTTCGGGCATGTGCAGGGGGAAGCCAAACGCGCAAACGTGTTCTTTACGATTCGGTCCTCAAGCGAATGGAAGGTGATGACCGCTATTCTTCCGCCCTCGTTTAAAAGGGATACGCCCTTCTCTATGGTTTGCTCCAAAATCTCAAGTTCTTTGTTGACCTCGATTCGAATCGCCTGAAAACTTCGCTTTGCCGGATGTCCGTCGTCGCGGTATTTCGCGGGGATCGCCGACGCGATGATGCCGGCGAGCTGCAGCGTCGTTTTGATCGGGCCGTTTTTTCTCTCCCGAACGATTCTCTCGGCGATCCGCTTTGCGAACCTTTCCTCTCCGTACTCAAAAAGGATTTTGGTCAGTTCCTCTTCCGAGTAGGCGTTCACCACTTCGTACGCGGTCAGCTTGTCCGTTTCGTCCATGCGCATATCCAGCGGCGCGTCAAAGCGGTAGGAAAATCCTCTTTCCGCGTTGTCCAGCTGGTAGGACGATACGCCGAGGTCCATCAGAATACCGTCCAGGCCGTGTACCTGCGCTTCCCGCGCAATCAAGTCGATGTCCGAGAAGTTGCGCTTGAACAGCAGGAGTCTGCTGTCCTGGATGCTCGTTCTGGCGTTCTCGATCGCGGCGCTGTCCCGGTCGATTGCGATGAGCCTGCCCTTTTCCGAGAGACGTTCCAGAATCCGTTTGGTATGCCCGCCGCCGCCCAGCGTGCAGTCGCAGTAAACGCCGTCGGGTTTGATATTCAGCCCTTCTACCGCTTCTTCCCGCATAACGGGATAATGTCTAAACTCCATATAATCAGAAATCCAATTCCTCTAATTCCTTAATAATGTCCTCATTGTTGATAAACTGCTGTTCCTTCTCCCACTCGGCTTCGCTCCAAATCTCGAGATGGGTGCGGTTTCCGACGATGACGACATCTTTTTCCAGCGACGCAAAATCGCGGTACATCTGCGAAAGAATAATTCTTCCCTGCGCGTCGAGCGTGCACTCATACGCGCCCGAATAGAAATAACGTCTGATTCTTCTCTCTTTGGCGACGGGGAGTTTTTCCAATCTTTCGGTAAACTCGTTCCACGCCTGCATCGGGTAGATGCATACGCATTTGTCCAGCCCTTTTGAGAGCATGAACTTCTCCCCTAATTCTTCGCGCAGTTTGACGGGAATAAACAGTCTGCCCTTGGCGTCTATGGTATGTTTATATTCGCCGTAGAACATCGTCATCCCGTCCTTTCATCGTATTTTCAGATTTGGCGGTTACTTAGATGTAGAATTTGGTAAAAAGATGGAAGATTATGGGATTTTATTCCCCTTATTACCACTTTCTCCCACCGCTTTTTTATTATAATTGCTTCGTTATGTTTTTGCAATAGCTTTTTTAATTTTTTTATAATTTTTTTTAGTCAATTGTGTGTTATTATGTCAATCTCGACATCAACACACAACTTATTGTGTTTTTGCAGGATTTTCACGCTGAAAACACAGATTTGGATAGCGATTATGTAAACAAACTTATGTTCGTTTTTCTGACAATGATTGTCATTTTTATACAATTTTCCCGTGACGAAAATCATACCTCATAATTTAACACAAAAAAACACGATTCTACATTCGACCTGCCATAAGCCGATTTCTTTCGATCTTCTATTTAAAAAATAAAGTATAAAAATCAAAATCGGCAGCGCAAAAGCAGCAAAAAAGAACTGCTTAAAACAGGTTCGCCGCCTTATTAAAAGCAGTTCTTTATCTGCGCTATTATATCTTTTGCTTTTTACGGTTCTATATTTCAACAGCCGCAAATTACATTATTACAAATTTTCAGCCGTTGTTCTCTATCCAATCGGCGACATCTTTCATTCGCAATCGGCGCGGCGTCGGATTTTTGCGCAAGCGCACGCTCCTTCCCCGAAAACGCAAATAAAAAAGCCATGGTATCCCATGGCTTTTTTTGCGGTCCTGAAAATCAAGAATATTATAGTTTTTACATTCTACTGATTTTTGATCGCAGCATAGCACTCGCTGCAATAAACCGGCCGGTCGTCCGACGGCTGGAACGGAACCTTTGCTTCTTTACCGCATTGTGCGCAAGTGGTAACATACAGTGTTTTCGCCGCGTTCTTCCGCTTGTCTCTGCAAGCCTTGCATCTTTGAGGCTCGTTCTGGAATCCGCGCGATGCGTAAAACTCCTGCTCTCCCGCTGTAAATACAAACTCGCTTCCGCATTCTTTGCAGGTCAGTGTCTTGTCTTCGTACATTTGCTCTTTTCTCCTTAGTATAAAGTTTACTGTATTTTTTACCCTCGGGCGGGCTTTCACCGCCATTTTTGCATCCGCAACGCTTTGGAAGTTAAGCTACAAAGGTAAATTATCAGGACGGTTTTAGGGTTTGTTTTAGTTTTTTCTTAATCCTGTACACGGCATTTCCGACGCTTTTCGGCTCCCGGTTCAGCTTTGACGCCATGTCGCTGTAAGACATACCGGATAGATACATCTCGAAAACATTCAACTCATAGGGAGAGAGAACCGAAAAAACCTTGTTATATAAAATGCCGACGCTTTCTCTGTCAATGATGTTGCTTTCCGGCGAACTTGTCATATCCGGAATCGTGTTGTCTGAAATATCGTCATACGAGAGAGTGCTGAAATTCTTGTTGTACTTCCGAACCGCGCTGATAATGCTGTTTTTGATGCATAACGAGGCGTAAGTGAGAAATGACGAAGACTTACTGTCATAGGTCCTGACTGCTTTGAGAAGTCCGATTAGACCTTCCTGAATAAAATCGTCCTTCTCAGATACCGGAAGATTCAGCTGTCTGACGTACCAGTCCAGCAAGCGCTGGTATTTTGCGGCAAGAAGCTCAAAGGCCCTTGCGTTTCCCTGTTTTGCGGAGTTTACCAAATCGTTTTCTGCCAGTTTTTCGTTGTTCAAATCCGTCATAACGTTATTATTTTCCTTAAAAAACAACAAAGGCACCGCCAAACAAGAAACTTTTAACAAAAACTATTATACATTGTTTTTTCTTAAAGTCAATAGCTTTATGAATTTTTTTGAAAAAAATTTTATACCAAATGTAAAAAAGCTTGCCGTTTTCCGGCAAGCTCCTGTCTATTAAGGGGTGATCGGGATAAACTTTGCGATTCTTCTGCGCATTTCCGGCAGCTTTTTCTCGATATCCTTCGCAAGCGCGACCTGGCATTTTGCCCTGATAAGATTATGTTTCGGTTTTCTGCACTTAAAATAGACGTCGCCGTTCAAATAATCCGTCAGGAAACGGGCTGCGAGTTCCAAAGTCATAATGATAACGCCGTCCGGGAGATTGTCGAATTCGGTTTTCGTAATCACGTCCGAAATCTGCGGGATAAACCCGCAGGCGAAACTCTCGTATTTATCCAGGTCCAGCGAAACCTTGGACAGTTCCTCCTCGTCCTCTTCGGCGGTGTTCGCCGCGAACCGTATGGCGTCGCCAAAATCGTGGGCGACATACCCCGGCATTACCGTGTCCAAATCAATTACCGCCAGCGGCGCGCCGGTGTCCTTGTCGAACATGACGTTGTTGCATTTTGTGTCGTTGTGCGTGACCCGCTGCGGCATTTCGCCCAACTCGTTCAGAATCCTGAACTTCGAGGCGTATTCTTCCCTGCTTTTCAGATATTCCAGTTCTTCGATGACCTCTTTTCGTCTTCCGTACGGGTCCCGCTCTGCCGCTTCGTACAGGTCCAAAAAACGCTTTTCGGTATTATGAAAATCAGGGATGGTCGTGTACAGCTTATCCGCCGGGAAATCCAGCAAAAGTCGCTGGAAGGACCCGAACGCCTCGCCCGCTGATCTTAGAATTTGATTCGTCACCTGATTGTAGCTGGCGGAATTATATACATAGGATAACACGCGCCAGTTGTCGCCGTTTTCCGCTATGTAAAAATAGTGTCCCTTTTTATTTCTATATAATCTAAGAACCTTGCGCCGGATGTCGGTATCCCCGCGCTCTCTCAGCTTTTTCTCGATATGGGAAGTCACAAGCTGGATGTTGCTCGCGATTTGCAGGGGGTCTTTGAATACTTTGGTGTTTACTCTTTGAACGATGTACTGTTTTTCGCCTGTTTCGGTTTTCGTGTTAATGACATACGTATCGTTGATATTCCCGGATTTGATGATGTCGTAGCTTACGTATTCGCCCTTTAGCCCGAAATCTTCGCAGATTTTCCTGAACAGAGTATCCAAAACGGTATACCTCCAAAAATAATAAATAGCGGCGCAATAAAAGAGCCGAAAAGCTCTTTTTATTGCTTTTGGATATAGTCTATAAAGTAATGCGGGTCCTCGGCATACTTTTTTCCTGCTTTGAGCCACATTGCCCGCGCGTCTATTAAATGGCAATAAGCCCTTAGAACATAGCCCGTTTTTAGCTCTGTTCCTGCTTCGAGCAGACCTTCCAGCCTGTCGTAACGCTGCGCGACGCCGGCAAAATTATGCGCGCGGCAGTAATGAACAAAGAGGTTTCCCTCCCTGTCCTTCATTTGGTATTTGTATGTATCGCCAAATAAATAGTCCGGTTCGTACAGTTCCTCAACCGCGTGCATCGAGGTGTTCGGGCGCATGCCGCAGCCGAGAAACAGAATCTTTCCGCCAAGCTCTTTGACTCTTGCGAACGGCGAGTTCGCGCCGCAGGGCGTCGTATCCAGAATATGACCGGAAGTGACATACTCGGCATGTTTCCCAAGTGCACAGCATGAGTGCGTAGGGCATAAGCTTCTGATTACGCCCTTCACCTTTGTCCGAAAATATTCCGGTATTGCGCCCACGTTCGACGGCGTATTGTAGTAATCAAAATACGGATTGTTTTTATTGCAATGCAAATAGCTTAAAGCTGGGAACACGACGGTTCCTTCTTCGCCCACCGCGCGGGTGAGCGCGTCGATGACCTGCTGCGGAGAGACCGGCTCGCCGAGCGACTTCAGCGACGAATGGATTAGAACCGTGTCGCCTTCCGTAATCCCCAGTTCTTTAAGCTGCGCTGCTATTTGCTCGATCATGTCCATTAAATATCTGCTTTCCCGATCCTTCCCGCGGTTTTCCCGCGGGAATTACGAAAATTTATTAAGAACATTATATTTTAATCGGACGATAATGTCAACCGTTTAAACAATTTTTATATACTTCATTTTTATTTTTGTTTGCGATAAATAATCAGATTCTTCAATAACCAGGCTGATGAACCGGACAATAATCATTATATGCCGGAACGAATCTGTCGGATAAATTCGAAGCTTGTATGCTCGTCCTTTTAAACCGCTCGAAAGCTATTATAACGGGATGAAATGGCATTTTTTGTCACATCCTGCATTTTTATACATATTTTTTTATTGTTTTATTAAACTGTTATACACTTTCAAGTATTCTTCCGCGGTTCTTTTGCGTATAAAATCCTGCCGGACAATCTTTTTCACAAGCGAATTCCACGCTTCTTTGTTTTGATACCGCGCGCTCGCTTGTCGAATCGCGCCGAGCAGGTTCCAGACGCTGTACGGCGAAAAAGAAAAACCGTGTCCATCCCCTTCGGACCCGTACAGCGGAACAGCGCCGTACTCCGCCGCCGGAAAACTTACCGCTCCGAATATCCCGCCGTCGTCCGGCAGCAGGGTCATGTCGGCGCCCGCGGAAACAAAACGCGCGAGCGTCCGGTCAAACGAAATGACCGCTTTCGCTTTCCGCGGATGGCGGGCGGCCAGATTTTGAAAGAATTTTTCGAAGTATGCGTCGCCCTTTCCCAAAACTACAAGCTGAACATCCTCTTTGAGTATTTCCTCCGCCGCAAGCGCCAGCGTGTCCAGTTTTTTCCGGTCCGAAAACCGCGTCATCACCGCTATCAGCGGAACGTCCGGTTTTTCGGGCAGCCCCGTCCGCTTTTGCAGTTCGGACTTATAACGCTCTTTTTCCGCCGCGATCTTCATAAAAAGCCCGCTGTTTTCAAATTCTCGGTCAAACTCGCCGATTTCAAACAGCTTATACCGGTATTGTTCTAAAAACGCGCGCAGTTCCTTAGAAAAGTCGAGCATGGTTAATGCCGGACCGACCGCGACCGCGTCTGCGGATTCGACCGCGCTTTTTAATCGGTTTATGTTCCCGCTTGGTTCGCCGGCTTCAGACAGGCGGCTCAATGTGAAAACGCGCCGTATGCCGGCATACCTGCCGTCGCGGCCGGCTTTTTCTTTTATATAAATTACGCTCGCAGCCGCCGGCAGGTCCAGCGCGTGCAGAACATCGGGAAAAAAGTTTAGCGCCGGCATCGCTTCCGGTACTGCTTTGCAAAAAAACGATGCATGCGGAAAACTCCGGCAGTCCGCAAAATAGCAGGCCGCGCCGTTGTATTCGCAAGAGTAAACCGCGATGTTTTCGTTTTCCATAGAAAACTGCGCCGCGAAGGCAAGCCGCTCACCCAACCGCTCCATTCCGGCGTCCAGCGGCAGAATGACGCGTACGTCCAGATTTTGGTCGCGCCGCTTCAGCGCGGCGGCAAGGCCGCTTACTTCAAGGACGATTCTTTCGGCGGACGCATTTGGGTTTTCGTTGGCGGCAAAAAGTATCTTTCTCATTTGCCCATTCCTTTCCGAAACGGTAAAGCGAAAACACAATATGAGTATAACCCGTCTTATAAGAACAATACGCAAAAAGAACCCGCGTTCCGCCGACAAAAAAAGAGCGGTTTTCTCCGCGCATATCGCCTAAGAAAACCGCCTCTTTCCGCAATGTTTGTTTTGTGATCTATTCTTCCGCAAATTCGCCTTCAAAACCGCTCTCGGTATAAGCGTAAACAGTCTTATAATCCTCTTTTTGCGTTAAAAACGAAAGTTTTCCGCCGCTGACCGCGCCGATGAAGGCGAAAGTGATGCCCAAAAGCAGAAGCAGCGCGATTCCCTGTATGATTCTGTCGGTCACCTTTCTTGTCAGTTTCATTCCGCTAACCTCAAATCTGTTTTCATTATAAAAATAATAGCATTTTTCAGAAATCCGGTCAAGTGTTATTTATTTGTAAAAGACATGATTCGCATAGTATCGACTTTTTTCGACTTCAACATATGATATTATTATAGTTGAGGTGGTTATGTTGAAAAAGATTTTCATATGTATCCTGATTATTTTTTTAATACTTCCCTCATGTCAAAAGAAAGAATATAAAAAATACGACTACATATTCGCAAGAATCAATTCTGTTCTCATAAAAATCGACGTGCAGACAGGAAGAGCGACGCCGCTGTGCCAAGACCCGCTTTGCGACCATCAAAACAAGAGCTGTCCATTCTACAATACCGGTTCGCCTGTACCTTCCGAGAACAACAGCGGCGTATATTATATTTACCGTATATCTGACCCTGATTTAGAAATCACAACAGACTATCTAAAATACTACGATTTAACAACCGAAAGGCCGAAGTGTGTTACGAGACAACCAACTCCATACACGACCTCTTCCGCGCAGATAACTGTTGATTTTTTTGGAATTTTTTATAAAAGACAAAATCAAACGAACCGGAGAAATCAATATTCTTCGTTATGATTTTAAAAGCAAAAAAGTTGAGAAGATAAACAGCGAACCGTTAGATGGCAATCTAATGCTTCTGAGTGTCTATAAAGACCGTCTTTTATGGGCGACAAAAGGTTTATCTAACATTTATACAACAACATTTGATTATAAAGATTTCAATTATGATGTCGACTCGTTTTTTGCGGACGAGTATAAAGCAAAAGACACTTATATTACATTTGAGCTTGACGAGCCCGGAACACAGACCATGACGCTATATAAAATAAGCGGAGATAAAAAAGAGGAAATATGCAAAAATGTTTCTTTCTTTATGGAATATGCCGATCATACGATTTATGAATTAGCATTGGATAATCGAGTATTAATCGGCAAAGACGCAAATATACCTGATATGCGTTATTATAAATTTGTCGAGAATAGAGTTTATTACATTAATAATGACGGAACCGACAATAAAGTATTATGCGATTTCGGTGAACATTATTTTACCGGCATCGAGAAGCTTGCGAATTATGACTGTTATTATAATGAATATCAGCTTGTCCGTTTCTATGATTACAAATTCAATTCCGAAGGCAAAATCACAAGCCAAGAAACAAAATACGCAGTGCTGAACACGAAAACCGGCGAGTATAAATTCGTAGAATTTTGATTTTTTGCATAGAACTGTCAACAACAAACGGTTTAACAAGTTCATCGGGAATTTTTTACAAAATCTATTTACAAAGCAAAATAATTGTGATATAGTAATTATTGCGCATCTTACAATATACGGTTAAAATCGTATTTTATGGGATGTCGGGTAATGCTCAGTTGCGGGGTTTCACCTGCCCCCTGCTTGGTTTTACCGGTAAACAACAGTATGGAGGTGAACAAACGATGCTTTTAAAGGAAGAGAAGCAGAAAATCATTAAAGAGTACGCTGTACATGAGAACGACACAGGTTCTCCCGAGGTTCAGATTGCGATTCTTACCAAAAGAATCAATCAGCTCACCGAGCACTTAAAGAAGAACCCGAAGGACAATCATTCACGTAGAGGTCTTTTTATGATGGTCGGAAAAAGAAGAAAATTCCTGAACTATCTTATGAAGAACGATATTAACCGCTATCGTGAAATTATCGAACGTTTGGAAATCAGAAAGTAAACAAACGCTTGGGCGGGAAAAATACCCGCCCTTTTCATTAAAAATTTCGGTTTTTAAAAAACTGTTTTTTGGTTATCATACTTTTAAGTAACGGGAAGCACAGGGGGTTTAGCCACTAAAAAATAATTTTATGAAAAAGCATAAAATTATTTTTTAGGTGTTAAACCACATTACCTGTACTTCCTTGTGAAAATAGCCAAAAAATAGTTTTACACTCATTTTTGGAAAGGAAGAAAAAGATGTTTGAGCAGTACAAGGTTTACAGGTATGAACTTGCCGGCAGACCGCTTGTAATCGAAACCGGCAAAATGGCGCAGCTTTCAAACGGTTCCTGCCTGGTTCGTTACGGCGACACCGCAGTTCTCGCAAACGCAACCGCGTCCGCTGCGCCCAGAGAGGGCATTGATTTTCTGCCGCTCTCGGTTGACTATGAAGAAAAACTCTACGCCGCGGGAAAAATTCCGGGCAGCTGGAACCGCCGCGAGGGACGTCCGTCCGACAAGGCGATCATTACTTCCCGCATGATCGACAGACCGATCCGTCCGCTTTTCCCGAAAGATTTGCGCAACGACATTGTGATTTCCGTCATGGTAATGTCCGTTGACCCGGATTGTTCGCCCGAAATCGCGGGATTAATCGGCGCGTCCACCGCGCTATCCATATCCGACATTCCGTGGAACGGACCCATCGGCGGCTTGTTTGTCGGACTGGTTGACGGCGAAATCGTCATCAACCCCAACGCCGAACAGCGTGAAAAGAGCGAGCTTGAGCTTACCGTTGCCGCGACCAAAGAAAAGGTTGTCATGATCGAGGCGGGCGCGAAGGAAGTTCCCGAAGACATTATGTTCAACGCCATTATGAAGGCGCATGAGGAGATCAAGCCGCTGATCGACTTTATCAGCAGCATCCAGGCCGAAATCGGCAAGCCTAAGTTCGAGTATCCTTCCTGCGATATCGACCCGGTTATGTACGAGAAAATCGCGGATATGGTTGCCGAAGAGATTAAGGAAGCGCTGTTTACCGACGATAAACGCATCCGCGACGAACGACTGAAGCCCATTTACGATAAAGTTTACGAAGCACTCGCAGAAGAATATCCGGACCAGAAGCCGATGATGAACGAGTGCTTATATAAACTTCAGAAGCAGATTGTCCGCCGCTGGCTTTTAGACGAGCAGAAGCGCGTTGACGGCAGAAGAATGGACGAAATCCGCCCGCTCGCCGCCGAGGTCGGACTGCTTCCGAGAGTGCACGGCTCCGGCATGTTCACCAGAGGTCAGACACAGGTTGTCACGACCTGCACGCTTGCGCCTTTAAGAGAAGCGCAGATGCTGGACGGCATCGACGACGAAGACACCAAGCGTTATATGCACCACTACAATATGCCCGGCTACTCTACCGGCGAGGCAAAAGCCGCCCGCAGCCCGGGACGCCGCGAGATTGGTCACGGCGCGCTTGCGGAACGCGCGCTGGAACCGGTTCTCCCCTCCGTAGAAGAGTTCCCGTACGCGATCCGCTGCGTTTCGGAGGTTATCTCCTCCAACGGCTCGACCAGCCAGGCTTCCGTCTGCGGCTCGACGCTCGCGCTGATGGACGCCGGCGTGCCGATTAAGGCGCCCGTCGCCGGTATCTCCTGCGGTCTGATTACCGAAGGCGACCGCTGGATGACCATTATGGATATTCAGGGCCTTGAGGACTTCTTCGGCGATATGGACTTCAAAGTCGCCGGAACCAAGAACGGCATTACCGCGATTCAGATGGACTTAAAGATCGACGGTCTTACTCCCGAAATCATCAAGGCGGCGTTTGAAACCACCAGAGAGGGCAGACTGTTTATTCTTGACACAGTGATGCTTCCCTGCATCTCGGCGCCGAGACCGGATGTTTCCAAGTACGCGCCCAAGATGATCTCGACCAAGATCGACGTTGACAAGATCCGCGACGTTATCGGCAGCGGCGGAAAGGTTATCCAGAAGATTTGCTCCGATACCGGCGCCAAGATAGACATCGAGGACGACGGAAGCGTATTCATCGCGGCCGTCGATAAGGAAGCGGGCTACAAAGCGCTCCAGATGATCGAAGCGATTGTAAAAGACCCGGAGCCGGGCACCGTGTTCGTCGGAAAAGTAACCCGTATTATGAACTTCGGCGCGTTTGTAGAAATCGCTCCCGGCAAAGAAGGTCTGGTCCACATTTCGCAGCTTGACAAGAAGCGCGTCGCAAAGGTTGAGGACGTCGTCAGCGTCGGCGACGAGATCAAGGTTCTTGTAACCGAAATCGACGACAAGGGCAGAATCAACCTTTCAAGAAAAGATGCGTTAAATCTGGTCGACGATAAAAAATAAATAAAAAAATGCGTATAACGCGGTCTGCGTTATACGCTTTTTATATTTTGCTATATCGAGCGCTCCCGAAAGAACACGCCCGAAGCAATACTGACTAAGCTATGTATCCGGCAACCGGAATTTGGCTGCACTGCTGTTTTAGTGCCGAAACAAACACTTTGTTTTGCATTCAGCCGCCTTTCCATTCAATGTGACAAAGTCCGGCAACCCACTTTAGTATAAAGCCATAAACGATTAACAATATGATCGCTGTAGCAATCTTAGCTGCAACGATCAGCCAAGTACGATCTTTAATTTTTCTCTGAAAGTGCTCAAACAAAAGCGAACCCCCCGCGAACATAATCAAAGCTGAAATCGTAAAAATGATATTTTTTACATTCATAAACAATACCCTATTTAATTATAATCCCAACCATCTGAAAGCCGAATGCCGTCTTTCATTGCTCTAATTACAAGCTGTAAGTGCACCTGTCAACGCTCCGGCGTCAAACGCAATTCCAATACTTCCCCGCGGCAGAATAACCCTGTCTCGGGCGGTCTTATAAGCCGAAACGATAGGGTTCGTACGGCGATTCTTCCAGTACTCTCGAGCCTATAAAAGCCCATTCTCCGTCCTTTTCCTGCATTTCGCACTCTACCTTGTGCGATTTTATCAGTTCGGACGGGTCCGCGTAATACTGAATCGTCACAAACGTTTTCTCGTTTTCTTTTCGCTCGCCGACAAAACTATACCGCCAAACGATAGCGCCGTGTCCCATAAGCCTGTATTTTCCGTCGACGAGCATTGTGACGCTTTCGTACGGCTGAAAGTTCTTAATCGCGACAATTCCAGCGCGTACTGCTGCAGTTCCTCGAGCGTCAAGTCGCCGTACTGCCACAACAGGTAATAGGTTATATAATACCTGTATCTCGTTTGCTCGTCTTTACTCAGCGAACTGTAATTTCTGTATAGATAATCGCCGCTTACCATCAGCCATTTCTCCAGGGTCTTCTGCGGTTCCGTATGATTTTGCGTCCTGGCCGGCGTCATCTCCCACGTATCAGCCCCTTGCCCGACGTAATAGCTGTACTCTCCCGGCGGAAGCGTATCCAGTTCGCTCGACAGCACGGTGAACTTAAAAACCAGCCCGGACGAGTTGCCTTCAAAACTTGAAATGGAGTATTTTCCGAACTCCAACGTCTTTAATTCGTCGTATATCCCCGTTTCAAGATTGCATAACTGCTCCAGCGTCTCGGTGTCTTTGGACAGAAAAGCGCGGATAAACTGCTCCTCGCCGCTGTTTTTTTCCAGTCCGAGCTTTTCAAAGTCGTTGATGTCGAATATGATTTTAATCAGTTCGTTCGACGTGTCGGCAAGACTGTTTTCCGGGGCGCTGGATTCGACGGACGGCGCCGATTCTTCGGAAGTCTCCTGCGACGGCGTATCGTTTGCTGTCCCTGCTGCGGAGGTACGCGAACCCGTATCCCGCGCGTCTTCGTTGCAGGAAATCAGTATTGCTGCGCAGAGAATGAACGCTAAAATACAGCAGATAATTTTTTCACTGTAATTCAGGTCCTTTCGGGTTTTTTAGTATTATAATCCTTCAATATACGGTTCATACGAAGATTCTTCTATATTGAATGCTATAATAAAAGTGGTAAAAATCGGCAAAATTGTTTCAGGCAAAAATCTTTTCAATTAAACATATTAACCTTCCGCAAATCGATAAAAAACGAA
>Ga0134101_1001392_pt1 | contig 19208 bp, 15 predicted proteins | sample 12_3_2metaG_FD_94446 | JGI IMG/M metagenome (GOLD analysis project Ga0134101, IMG submission 94446) | Switchgrass degrading microbial communities from high solid loading bioreactors in New Hampshire, USA - 12_48_3.3_201_A2 metaG | ecosystem: Engineered > Bioreactor > Semi-continuous > Anaerobic...
TATAATGCCCCTCTCCCGTTTTCTCATCTACTAAATACGGCTGACCCAGAAAATCCTCATATGAACATAAATCACCATGTTCGATCAACTTTCCGTTGGGGTGTGCGCGACCTAATTCGGTCGCGACACCCTGTCCCTCTCCCAATACCCCGGATGGACCAACTTTCAGCACAACAGCTGTCCCATCGGGTTTTATAAAGGTATCTCCCTCTATGGCGACAGGCCTGTATGGGTCGTCATATCTTAATATCATAGGCTCTCTTGTTGCAGTTGACGGAATTACCACATTCGCTCTTTCGCTTTTATCCAGATATCTTATGATGAATGCAGCTGCCTGTGCTCTGTTGGCATAATCTTCAGCTGCAAAACGTCCGTCGGAATAGCCGGATATTATTCCGGAACCGTATACTATCAGCGCATAAGGCTGGTATGCAGGGTCCATCCGGTCATAATCTTTTATTACCTTTGTAAGAGGTTTACATTTTTCTAGACTTAACGGTCTTAGTTCAAATTGATTGTATGCCCTTACGATTAATTTCGCCATTTCTCCCCTTGTAATAGGGTCCGAAAGATTTGCAGGAGTGTATTCCCCCTGCGCCAGTATATTTTCTTTCTCGGCCTTTTTTACATCCTTTGCGGCCCAATGCTGGAAGTCCGGAGTAATGCCATCAAGCCCATCCACTCCGAACATTGCGCGAATGAACATTTTTATGAACATTGCCTTTGTAACTGTTCCAGTGGGATCCATTTTATTATCAAGAGATCCGTCTAAAGCGCCTAATCCCACAAGTTTCACCATCACGCTCACATACCAGGCATCTTTATCAATATCGGAATATTTTTTAAAAACAGCTGCTTCCAGCTTTTTGTACATATTTGCGTCAATATCATAAATTGAATTGATTTTACCTCTTAAGTTTGCTATTTCATCGGAAGAATAATCGGTTGCAGCTAATGCCGGCGACAGAAATGAAAAGGAAAGAACCGCAATGATTAAGAATAAACAAATACTCTTCTTCATAATCAAATTCTCCTGACAAAAATTATTTACTATGGAATTTGTATTACGATAATATCAGTTATGACATTATGTGTCAATAAATGGAATCAAAATTTTTGAAGATATTTGTATTAAATATAGAAAAATTGTAATCATTTCTACATAAAAATATTAATATAGGTTATTTTGCTGCGTTGATAGCAGGTTTCTTTTTAGAGAATAAAATTTGTAACATTATTTATAACGGGTTTTTGTGTAAGAGTTTTGATGCCTTTATAAAAAAGCAAAGTTTTTTACTTAATCCGACAACAAAATTATCTGGTTGATATTGTCGGTGCATTATGTATTTTTTCTGTAATACATTTTATAAAAACAAAGGAATTACGCACTTTCTATTGCCCAATATGTGTTTTTTGTATATAATATACTTTAACCAATATCAAGGAGGTGGGCCGTGGAAGGACTGACAATTTCGGTGCCGGCTAAAATTAACCTTTCCATTGATGTAAAAGACAGGCTGGCAAGCGGGTATCATTCAGTAGAAATGATAATGCAAACCATAGACCTTTTTGATATTATTACTGTTGAAAGAACTCAAAGCGATGTTTCCATCCAATGTGACGATCCGCAACTGCCATGCGACCATGGAAATATCGCTTTAAAAGCTGCAGAATTATTCTTTGAAAAATGCCCTTATAAAGGAGGAGCAAGAATCAGCCTGAAAAAGAATATTCCAATAGCGGCAGGGTTAGGCGGCGGCAGCTCTGATGCGGCAGGGGTGCTGAAAGCCCTCAATAGACTATATGACAATTGTCTTACCGATACGGAACTTGCGGAAATTTCGGGGCGACTGGGAGCGGATGTCGCTTTTTTCCTGTCAGGCGGAACTCAGTATGCCGAGGGAATAGGCAACGAACTTACACAGCTTCCTGATTTTGAGGGCGTGCATATACTGCTTCTAAATCCGGGGTTCCCGGTGTCCACCAAATGGGTCTATACTAATTTGGATATAAACAATATGGGCGAACGTCCGGATATACCCGATATAATTAATGCGATAAAAAGAAGGGATATTAATTTTGTCGCTGAGAATATGAGAAATGTTTTAGAAAGTGTAACTCTTAAGAAATATCCTGAACTGAAAACAATAATGAACAAGCTTATCGAATCTGGTGCCTTAGGCAGCCTGATGAGCGGAAGCGGGCCGACAGTCTTCGGTATATACCAAAGCGGCGATAAGGCAGAAGCCGCGAAAGAGGAATTTTTAAAGCAATACGCAAATGTTTATCATACTATAACAATTGGCAGGAGGGAACAATGGTTAAAGTACCTAAATTAAAAATGGATAGTTATCAGCCTCTTAGAGACGTAATTTTTGAAACATTACGCAAGGCTATAATCAGCGGAGATATAAAGCCGGGAGAACGTCTTATGGAGGTTTCTCTGGCTAATCAAATGGGTGTGTCAAGGACACCCGTAAGAGAGGCAATAAGAAGGCTCGAGGCAGAAGGCCTGGTTACTATGACTCCAAGAAAAGGAACCCATGTCGCTGAGTTATCGGTTAAAGATATTATGGATGTTCTGGAGGTCCGTACCGTACTTGACAAGCTGGCGACAAATCTGGCCGCAAAGCGTATGCAGCCTTCACAATTAAAAGCTCTTGAAAATGTACACAAGCAATACATTGCCTGTGTAGAAAAGAATAATATCGAAGGAGCCATAAAAAAAGACGTTGAGTTCCACGACATGATTTACGCGGCTTCGGGTAATCCCAGGCTTGTTGCTGTCGCGGGCTCTTTGCGTGAACATGTATACAGGTTCAGAGTAATTTATATGAGCGGTGGAGATCCTATCGCTGAAAATGTTTTGAACGAGCATGAGGAGATTCTGGCGGCTCTTAAAGAGGCTCAGAGTGATATTGCATCAAATCTGGCTGAAAAACACATAAGAAATCAAATGGAAACAATAATAAAGACAGTTACAGAAGAAACCCGCAGAGGTGGATAATGCTTTTTAATTCCTTAGAATATCTTGTTTTCTTCCCTGTAGTGATCCTGGTATATTTTTTGTCACCTACATTGAGGGTTAGAAATATATTATTGCTTATTGCAAGCTACTATTTTTACATGCAGTATAAGCCCGAATATGGCCTCTTAATGCTGTTTTCCTCCTTTGTAAACTATTATTCCGGTCTTAGAATAGCAAATGCAAAAAATAAAAGAGGAAAACAGCTCTGGGTGGCAATCAGCTCTTTTTCCACTTTGGGGGTACTGTTTTTCTTTAAATATTTTAATTTTTTCAACGCAAATGTCGCCAGGCTGTTATCCTTTTTTGATATCTCTTATCAACCTCTCAGCATAAATGTTCTTCTCCCTGTGGGGATCTCGTTTTATACTTTTCAGGCTTTGAGTTATTCTATTGACGTATATCGGGGAGCGCTGCCGGCAGAACGGGACTTTATTGATTTTGCCCTTTACGTATCATTTTTCCCTCAGCTGGTGGCCGGGCCGATTGAAAGATCTCCCAACCTCCTCCATCAATTAAAGGTCCATCATGATTTTGATGCAAAAAGAGCATCATCGGGGCTCAGGATGATGGTCTGGGGGTTTTTCAAGAAGATTGTGGTTGCCGACAGACTGGCTGTAATAGTCGATACTGTCTATAATAATCCTTCCGGATATGACGGTGTCTATTATATAATCGCTACCGTCGCCTTTGCATTCCAGATTTACTGTGACTTTTCGGGGTATTCGGACATTGCCATAGGAAGTGCCAGAGTCATGGGGATAGATCTCATGAAGAATTTTGAACGCCCCTATTTCTCAAAGAGTGTCACTGAATTCTGGAGGCGCTGGCATATATCCCTGTCAACCTGGTTCAGAGATTACTTGTACTTCCCGCTGGGAGGGAACAGAAAAGGATATTTTCGTACTCTTTTCAATCTCTTTGTCGTATTTCTGGTCAGCGGTCTCTGGCATGGAGCGAGCTGGACGTTTGTAATTTGGGGCGCATTGAACGGTGTAGCTATTGTTATAGAAAAGATACTGGGGATAGGGAAAAATGCCGGAAAAGAATTATATGTCAGGCAAAAAGCATTAGAAAAGAAACAAAAGCCGACTTTGCTCCGTATTGTTAAGAGTATTGCGGGCATAATCCCCATGCTTTTGACTTTTGCCTTTACCTGTTTTGCCTGGGTGTTTTTCAGGGCAAGAACGGTAGGAGAGGCTTTTTACATGCTTCCCCGCTTTTTGCAGGGTTTTGATACTTTTGATCTTCAAAAAATGTTCAGTAACAGGATCGTGCTTGGACTGGATTACTGGGAGTTTTTCACTGCCATAGGAGCCGTATTACTGTTGATTGGCGTTGAGTTATTACAGTCAGTTGCAAGCCCCAGCCGCATTATTTCAAGGATGCCGTCGCCGGTAAGGATCGTGATATATGCGCTTTCGTTATCGATCGTAATATGGTTTGCCTGGACAGAGACCCAGACATTTATATACTTTGCATTCTAGCATCACAAAACACAAAGAGGTTACTTCTATGACCGGAAAAAGAAAAAAACTTAGTAAAACAAAAGAAATAACAGTATTTCTCTTAAAAGGCCTCATCGTATTGATACTGGCACTTTTGCCGGGCGTTCTGGTCATGATTAAATATGATCCCTACCTCTTTTTGGGGACACAGCCAAAACCCTATATCTATATTCATAATGAGCGTTATCAGATTCCCGGAATGGCCCGCCATGAGGATTATAATCTGGCTGTTTTGGGAACCTCCATGGTGGAAAATTTCTCGGATAGTTACTTAAGCGAAAAGTTTAATGCCAAAGCCCTCAGACTTCCTATAAACGCGTCTTATATTACAGAACAGATAATGGTTTTGGATATCGCTAAAAAATACCGGGATGTAAAAACTGTTCTCTGGGCTGTTGACTATCGTACCGTAGATATAAATTTTGGAGATATCTATGAAAAGAATGTAAAATTCCCCGAATATTTATATGACGAAAACCCCATAAATGACTGGAGATACATTATTGATCACAATAATTTTTTTCTGGCTCTCAAACAGTATAGGATGAGGAAGACCGGAGTTAATCCGTTTGATTACTTTATTACCGACAGGGATACACTCAATACCTGGACGTGGAGAGGTACCAACAGAAGCCTTATCGTTCAGGATTACAAGGATATTTACGAAGGTAAAAAGAGTCTTTATGACAAGATCAATAACCTGCCCCTGGAGGTAACCAAAGACACTATAGACAAGACACTGATAGAAGCTATTAAACGTTATCCGGACACCGAATTCAAGCTGTTTTTCCCTCCGAAGTCCATACTCTGGTTCAAGCTTCTCGACCAGAGGGGGATTCTTGAGAAAAAGCTGGAGGCCCTTACCTATGTAGTGGATAAGGCATCTATTTATCCCAATGTTGAAATATACAATTTTCAGAATGTATTTGAGCTTATTGAGAATTTAGATCTTTATTTGGACGTGACCCATTTTAACAAAACCGGGAACTATTTTATGGCTGATGCAATGGCAGAAAAGCGGCTCCTTACAAATCCGGACAGCTTCAGAAAGGATTGTGCCGAGCTGATTGCCAGAGTCAGATCCGATGAAATCAACCGGCTTGCCGAGGAATCCCTCAAGTGATATACTTTCACAAGTAATGGATATAATGAACAAATGATGTGCAGCGATTTGTTATACTGAGCGGAGCACAGACTCAGTCCGTCATCCTGAAGGGAATGATGCAACTAATGTCATCCTTAACAGAACGAGGCATTCTCTAAACTATCGTCCTGAGCGGAGCGTTGCCCCTTAGCGTCATCCTGAACTGAACGAAGTGGAGTGAAGGATCTTACACGTAAACATAAAAGATTCTTCGCTATCGCTCAGAATGACACCTCGTGCAAAAGGCCCGGAATGGGACGAAAGGTACATGAGCAAAAAATCTGCGGAGGCTACGATATGGAAAGCAAAAAACTTAACAGAAAGACCTTAGTATTTCTGATGCTGATTATAGTACTGGCTTTGGGTCTGAGACTAAGGGTCTTTTCAAAGCAGATGAACGATATGAACTTGAGCTATGATCCTAAAAACTACTGGATCATGTCCCATCAGATAGTTGATGACGGTATTTACGGTTATGCATACGATATTCCATCCGGTGAGCCTAATGCCAGGGTCATGCCAGGTTATCCGCTTTTTCTGGCTGCAGTATATAAGATCTTAGGGGATAAATATCTTCAAATTACCTCTGTCAGGCTTCTTCAGGTGATAATCAGCACTCTTTCAGTCCTTCTTGGATTTTTATTTGTAAAGAAAGCCTTTAAAAATGATTTAGCTGCACTTTTAACAGCGCTCTTTATGGCAATATACCCGACTTATGTTTTATCCACTGTTATGCTTCTTACAGAAACCCTGGCTTTGTTTACCATGCTCTTATATTTTTACTTGTCTTTATTCGCTTTCGAGTCAGGGAATAAAGCTGTCAATTTTGTTACAGGAATAGCTTTTGGCATTCATTTGATGATAAGGCCAGCACTGCTGCCGCTTTTTATATTCCCGTTTATTTTTATCCTTATTACAAGAGCCGTACACCGTTCTAAGAATATCAGCCATTCTGCAGGAGAAACACCGCCCAAATTGATACCAATGTTTATTTTTCAACTGATGGGCCTTGTTCTCGTTATGCTGCCATGGTGGATAAGAAACATTGTAACTCTCGGTTCTTTCATACTGACAGCCGAAGGTTCAGGAAATCCGTTTCTGGCGGGAACGTATCCGTATTTTCAGAATTATATGCAGGATGTTGCGGATGAAATACGAGGAAATAATGATTTACAGATGGCTTATGGCATAGAAAGACTCATTAATGGTCTGAAGACAGATTTTTGGCTTTATTTTAAATGGTACACCATAGGAAAGACCGCTTATATATTCCATGAGCCTTATCTCTGCAGAATGCTCATGAATTCAGAAATTCCGTCCAAAATCATACATTTTTCCATTCTTATACCCGGAGTATTGGGAAGTATAATCCATGCGGAAAAAAGTTTAAAATCTTTTTGGTTTTATTTATTCGGGCTTGCAATACTGGGACTGCAGTTGATGTTTGTCCCGGATCCGAGGTTTGCATATTTGATATTGTTTTTTATAATAGTAGGAGCAGCCTACTTAATATGTTATATAGCAGACATTATAAAGGGGATAAAGGGGCGTACCGGTAAGATTCATCACATCCGATAAGAATGACAGGTGTTGCGTCAGCCTGATGATTGCGAAGCCCTCCCCAAACTGTCGCCCTGAACGGAACAAAGCGTAACCCATTTGTCATCCTGAGCGGAACGAAGTGAAGTCGAAGGATCTGATACATCAACTCATAAGATTCTTTGCTGGCGCTTAAGAATGACAGATAAGGCAGGATCTAAGCATCACCCGGAATGACAAAAAAGTGTTCAGAATAATATAAACTGTGCCACGAAAGGCAAATGGATACATGAAAGGCATTAAAGATACAGAGAGCATGAAGACACTGATAATTATTCCCGCTTACAATGAAAGTGAAAATCTCCCCAGGCTTTTTGATGCGCTGAAAGAAACTGAGGGAGACTTTGACATAATCGTAATCAACGACTGTTCCAAGGATAATACCGAAGCCGTTTGCAAAAGAAATAACATAAAGGTAATATCCCTGCCTGTCAACCTGGGAATAGGAGGAGCTGTTCAGACGGGATATCGCTACGCTCTTTATCATGATTATGACATAGCTATACAGTTAGACGGGGACGGTCAGCATGATCCAAAGTTTATTCCCTATCTGATCAGGCGCATAAAGGAAGGGAATCATCTTTGCATAGGTTCCCGGTTCATTGAGAACGAGGGTTATCAATCCTCTAAAATCAGACGCATAGGGATTAAGTATTTTTCCAGGCTGATTAAGATCTTGACAGGTACCCTCATAACCGATCCTACTTCAGGTTACAGGGCTTGCAGCCGAGAGGTCATCAAGCTGTTTGCCAATGATTATCCGAAGGATTATCCGGAACCGGAAACAGTGGTTACTGTTCTGAGAAACAAATTTAAGGTAAGTGAAATGCCTGTTATAATGAATGCAAGAGAAGGCGGCAAGTCTTCAATTACCAATTTAAAGGGCATTTATTATATGATAAAAGTAACCTTGGCCATCATGATAGCGTCCATATCCGGAAAAAGCGTGGTAGAGGAAGATTAATATGAATATGAGCAGTACTTTGCGAACAACTCTTATAATAGGTTCGATATTATTCTTTGTATTCATTATCAATATGGTAAGAACAAAGAAACTGGAGCTGAAATACGCCTTGGTTTGGATCCTTACCAGTTTAAGCTTTATAATAATGTCGGTCTTTCCTGAAACAGTGTTCATGGTTGCAAGACTGCTTGAAGTTGAAGTGGCCGCAAATGCCTTGTTTCTATGTATAATATTCCTGCTTCTTCTTATGGTGTTCGCTCTTACCGTTGCGGTGTCCCGCCATGCAAACCGCATCAAAAAGCTCGTTCAGGAACTGGCTCTGCTAAAAGCTGAATTAGAAGATAAAAATAAGCCGTCGGACAATTAATAAATTCTGATGCATTTATACTCCGGCGTCATAACGAACCATTTCAATATACATACTATTTATTGTAAATGAATAAAATTATTGACAAACATATGTTCTTTTATTATACTGAATGCAGGCGGACGGTGCGGAGTATGCCGATATATCCGATAAAGCGATACTAGACAAAAACAGATTATATATGATAATATAACAAATGCCGCGTAAAACAGCTTGCGGCTAATCCTTGCTCTGTGGATGGCACAGGGCCGCATGAGTCCAAAAGGAGGTGACATGGTTATGAGAAAGTATGAAGCAATGTATGTTATTTCTCCCACCGTTGAAGAGGAACAGGTAAAGGCAATTATCGAGAAATTCAATGACTTGATTTCTGCGCACGGTGAACTCGAAAAGGTGGAGGAATGGGGCAAAAAGAAGTTTGCTTATGAAGTCCAGGACCATAAGGAAGGGTACTACGTACTCGCGTACTTCTCGGCAAATCCGGAATTCCCACTCGAGCTTGAAAGAAATTTCAAAATCAACGAGAATGTTCTTAAGTACCTTGTAATTAAGAGGGAAAAATAATTCTTCCCTGTCGGTACTTTAATCTATGGCGAAACCGATAATGTATGGGTGGTGTTTTGATTGAATAAGGTATTTTTATTGGGAAGGCTGGTAGCTGACCCGGAGACTCGGTATACGCAAAACAACATTGCTATGAGTCGTTTCAGGATTGCTGTTAACAGACCTGGGAGACCTCAGGAAGGACAACCCACAGCCGATTTTATCCAGATCACTGCTTGGAGGCAGACTGCTGAATTTGTAGGAAAGTACTTCCGTAAGGGACAGCAGATATTAGTTGAAGGGCATATTCGCAACAACAACTGGGTTGATAAGGATGGGAATAAGCGGTATACAGATGAAATCTATGCCGATCAGGTCTATTTTGCAGACAGCAGGCGTGATGCAGGCACCACAAATACGTTCGGAGGCAGCATGCCTCAGGTTTCGCAGCCGGAGTTCCAGGTTCAAAGCCCTGAGAACGGGGACGGGTTCTACGCCCTCAGCGAGGACGACGAGGACCTTCCATTCTGATTCAACAATATTCGTCATAATTACACGCAACTTTACCTTCTGCCAAGTGGTCAGAAGGTTTTTTTTCAATAACTCCTATTTTTCTCGTGTATAAGAGGTTGATAAGGTGAGGTATGTTTATGGATAAGATTAAAAAGTATTTCGATTATATTGAAATGTTCCCAAAATTCTTTTTACCAAGCCATTCTTTAAAAATTATAACTGACAAAAAAGAAATTGAAGAGTATGCACTAAATAATGATACAGATATGGGAGTTATACACGAGAATAAATATTTCGCAATTATTGTTGATCTTTTGGAAACTGATTCAGGCACCAGATATGCAAGTGCCAGAATCATTAACCGGAATGGTTATAACGGAGTAGTTATTATACCTATATATAATGAAAAAATAGTTTTGCTCCAGCAATTCAGGCATGGTACAAGAAAATTGGAAATAGAGCTTCCAAGGGGATTTTCAGAACCCGGACTTTCGCCCGAAAAAAATGCGATTAAAGAGATATTTGAAGAGATAGGCGGGAAAGTCAGTAAGATTGAGAGCTGCGGCAGCATTATCAGCGACAGCGGTTTGACCGGTGGCCAAGTGCATGTATTCATATGTAATATAGATAGCATCAGAATATTAAGCGGAGAAGAAGGTATCGAAGGATATAAATTGTTGTCGGTTGAAGAAATTGAAGAATTAATTTATAAAGGTATTATAAGAGATGCTTTTACCATAAGTGCAATAAGTAAATTCAAAATATTTAAAAAAATGCGGGGTTAAAAAATGTTTTTAGACTTATTCGATACAGTTAGAACATCTCCGAAAGTAAACGATTTGGAAACTTGTGAAAAAAGCACAATTCAGGCAGAAACGGCACTGTTCTATTTAATGATTATGGGCTTTCGCCCCACTCTTACACAGACGCAGATCATGGATTCCAACACTATTATTAAAATAGTTCAGAGTAAATATAAAGATTCATTTTTAAGACTTTTAAGTAAAGGATATATTCGAATTAGCTTATACCCTGAAACCAAGAGTATTCAGGAACATTTCTTAAGAGCAATGAAAATGGGGCTTGACGGCAGTAATGATTTTTACGAATTTTCATCTATCCCGTTTATGTCCGAATATGATGTGGATCGACGAAAAGCACTACAGTCAAAAGTTATTGATGCATGCACAAATGGTTATTACAACTATCAATGTGACGGCATAAAGCCGGAGCATTCGGAATACATCGCAGAGTAGGTACAGACTGTTATTGAAATAAATTCAGCTGTTAAATCAGGATATCTGAGGGGCAAAAGACCTGCCAATAATTTGGACAGTGCTGTTAGAGGAACACTGATAAATCTTGTTAATTCGGAGCCTGAAGACTTAGCTTTGAAGGAGCTTACCAAGGAAGTATTAAGCTGTAATTTCGGCAATAAACGCTCCGCATATTATAATTTCCTTCTTAATAATAGAACTTACGACAAAGAAACAACAGAGAAAATAAAGACCATAGTAGATTGTTGCTATAACATTATTATCGCCTCCAGTGTCAATGATGAAGAAGGAAGTAAACTTTCTGTTTCCACCGACTGCAAAAGCCTTATCCCGTATCTGAATTCTGATAAAAATATTAGTATCGAGGAAAATAAAGTTTCTATAAGTGGGAAGAATGAATACCTGACATGGGAGAATTTAGAGTCTATATTAAACGAAATAGAAAATATCCAGAAAAAAAAGAAATGTTCAAGACAAGAGGCTATTATGCTGTATAAAGCTCAGCAATCAAGAGCGCTGTTTACAATCATAGGAAAATACATAGGTATCAGCGCGCTTACAATGCCACTTAATTTTATTCCTGTAATTAAAGATATACCGGATTTAATTATGGGCATTGCGACTGATACCGCAACCGAAAAAATGAAGAAACCTTCAATTGCCGATATGATTTCAGTTTTGAAACATTCAAGGTATAAAGCTGATATTGCAAACAATGCTCTGGAATATTTATCAATCAACATATGAGCTTTTTTATGCTCTGAGCATGGCCAAGAGCCCTTCATGCAAACATGATAAAGGAGACAATCATGCAAATAGGAAACCTAACTTTAAAAGGCAACATATTCTTAGCTCCCATGGCAGGAGTAACAGATATACCATTCCGACTTCTTTGCAAGGAACAGGGGGCTTCATTGGTGTACACCGAAATGGTAAGTGCCAAGGCAATGCACTACAATGATGCGGAAACTATGAAACTGACTGAAACTCATCCTGATGAAAGGCCAGTGGGAGTACAAATATTCGGATCGGAGCCGGAGATAATGGCAGAGGCTGCCGAAAGATTATCAGCAAGAGAGGATATTGCATTAATAGATATTAATATGGGCTGCCCGGCGCCTAAAATAGTTAAAAACGGTGAAGGATCGGCTCTTATGAAAAAGCCGGATTTAGTCAGACAAATAGTAAGGGAAGTCGTGAAAGCATCCTCCAAGCCTGTAACTGTTAAGATAAGAAAAGGCTGGGATGAAAACAGTGTCAATGCCGTGGCTATAGCGGCAATATGCGAAGAGGAAGGGGCTGATGCCGTTACAGTTCACGGCAGAACAAGAGAGCAATTTTACTCGGGAAAAGCTGATATTAATATTATTAAAGAAGTTAAAAAGGTTCTTACAATACCTGTAATCGGCAACGGAGATATCAGGAAACCGGAAGATGCCAAAAAAATGTTGGATATATCTGGATGTGATGCTATAATGGTAGCAAGAGGAGCGCAGGGTAACCCGTGGATATTTAAAAATATTGATGATTATCTGGGAAAAGGGGTATATATCAATAAACAGGATAATAAATTTATTCTTGAAATGATACTTAGACATTACTCCCTGATGGAAAAAACAAAGGGCGAAAAGAAAGCTGTTTTGGAAATGAGAAAACATATAGCCTGGTATCTTCACGGTCTTTACGGCAGCGCCCAAATCCGCGCAAGTATTTTTAAGGCACAAAACAAAAAAGAAGTAATAAATATACTGGAAAAAGCCTTAATTTAACCGGTATTTTACCGATAATATTAAGGGTATGTTACAACAAAAATACCTAATTCCTCAATAAGTTACATTTTGTTTACACCTGAGTTTGAGTTGTTGACCCTCCAAAGTGGCGGTGATATAATCAAAATCGAATTCATGATGGATAGGCTATCTTATCCATCTGAATCAATAAAGCAAACAAAGCCGGATTGCTTAACAGGAAGCAGGCGCAATCCGTCTTTGAAAAACTCATGACCTGCTTCCAAAAACAAAAGGGAGGATTTTCATTATGAGAAACCTTAAGAAATTATTAGCAGTGATCCTCACCGTTGTAATGATTACATCGATGATGATTCCTGCACTCGCAGCTAATACTTATGAAGCTGAAGCTCTTAAGCTGCAAGCTATCAATGTATTCGCTGGTGGACCGGAAGATCTGAAACTGGATGAAGGCGTTACCAGAATCCAAGGCCTTACATTCGCAATCAGAATTGCCGGTAAAGATGCTGAAGCTTTAGCAATGGACGATGCTGAAGTTGCAGAAATTCTTGCAGATTGGACAGATGCAGATTCTATCCCGGCATGGGGCAAAAAGTATGCTGCATACGCAATCAAGAACGGTATTACAGTAGGCTTGAGCGCAACCCAGAAGATTTTTGGTGCCATGAATCCTATCACCGGTACATCTTTCATGGTATTCATCATGAAATCAGGTATGGGTTATGCAGACGTTACAACAGCTAATGTACTTGACGCTGCTGTAAACGCTGGTATCGTAACCGCTAGCCAGGCAGTTACATTTGCTGAGAAAGCTCTTATTCGTGATGACGCTGCTGCTATCATGTATGGAGCATTCGCAACTGGTGTAAACGCTGATGGTACAAAACTCATTGACGCTTACATCGCTTCTGGCGCTACCACTAAGGAAGCAGCTATTGCAGCTGGATTTGTAAAAGTTGAAGCTCCGAAAGAATTTAAAGTAGAAAGTGTAAAGGCACTTAATCTGAGACAAATTGAAGTTAAGTTCAACAAGGAAGTTGATGAAGATTCAGCTATCGATTCTGACAATTATAGTGTTGATACTGATGGTAATGTAGACCTTACCAATGCTAATTTCAGTTTACAGGATGATAATAAAACTGTTATCATTACTCTGCCTTTAGCTGATAAAGCTGATCAACAGGAAAAAATTGATCTTACTATCCAGGATGTAGAAGATGCTGATGGGAACAAAATTAAGAAAGTTACATTCGAAGACGTTGAGTTCCTGGATGTTACATTACCGGAAGTTCTGGGTGCAGAAGTAGTCGGAAATGATACAATCAAGGTTAAATTCAGCGAGCCTATGTCAGCTACAAAAGCTTCATTTGAGGTTGACGACGGAAGCTTGTACATTAAGAGTGTAACACCCGTTGCTCAAGATACAGAATACAATGTTGAGCTTTATACATCACTGAAAACTGGTACAGTTAAGATTAAGGTTAAGAATACTGCGGTTGATGCTGCAGGATACGGTGTAGTACCTGTTACTTTCGAAATTCCTGTTGTTGAAGACAAAGATCCTCCGGTAGTTGTCGGATATAAAAACGCTAAGCCTACCGAAGTTACATTGATATTCAACGAGGATATCGAAATAGATGACGATGATCCGGCTAATTTCTATCACACAAATTCAAGCAATACCGTAGATGCAGTAGCCGGAGTAGCCGATTATGAACTCGACGGTAATGAATTGACACTTAAATTTACTGGTCACAAACTCCCTAATGGAACAGCATACTTGTATATTGAAAAAGATACAATTAACGACCTTTGGGATAATTTAAATACTAAGATAGTAGTTGTTCTTGATATTACAGTTGATAATGTTCCTCCAGCAGTTAAGAAGTTAGAGGTAAAATCTGAGACTCAGATTATAATTACCTTTACTGAGGACATTGATGATGCTAAGAAATCAAACTTCACAGTATTAGATGAAGATGATGAAGAAGTTTTAATTAAGAGAGTAACACATAATGGCCAGGATAAAGTTACCATTGACTTCTATGATGAGTTAAACGGTTTCTACAGCATAACTATTAAAGACATCGAAGACTTAGAAGGTAATAAAATGGCTAAGACAACGGAGACCTTCGAAGTTGACGATTTATCTGCTCCTGAATTCACCGACTTTGTTGCAACCCTGTACAATGCAGGCGACAAAGACCAAATGATAAGAATTAATTTCAAGGAGAAGATGGCAGTTACAGGTAAGTATTCAGTACTGGACCTTGAGAAATATACCGTGGCTAATCAAGTTCTTGCTAATCTTGATTGTGAAGTAACAATTAATGCAGTTGATGGTGATAAAGCTGTTGAAATTTATATTCCTTCAAAATCAGTAGATGATAGAGATGATGGTATAGATCTCAACACAAGTCATAAGCTTATAATAGCAAGAGTAGCAGATGCAGCTGGCAATTATACAAAGTTACCTTCATCAGGTGAATTAACACTCCATCTTCCTGCAACTGTTAATATTAAGAAGGTAGAAGCAACTGCAGAGGATACGATTGTTATTACCTTTGATGATGAGTTCGAATCCTTCGATATTGATGACATCATTTTTTACGTGGATATAAATAATGATGGTTATGACGATGCCGAAGATACAGTCATTAGTCCTGCTAAGATTAAGATGTCAGTTAACAGCGATGGTGAGAGTGTTGCAACTATAACACTGGCTAAAGACGACAAATTGGATGCTGACGCTACATTTGGTGGAGTTAAAGTCAGAATAGCTACAATAGATAATCCTAAATCAAAGAATAAGTACGGTGAAAAACTTGTAGCTAGTTACGATGGTACCGACAGTTTTGCAACTGTGTATGACAAGATTAAACCTGCTGTTGTACTTGACAGTGATGACGTTGCACAAGTTTACAGCTTCAATGTAGGTGGAAATTCCAATAAGAACGAAATCGTTGTTATTGAGTTCAACGAAGTAATCGATAAGAGTTCTGTAAACAAATACAGCTTCAGTGTCAAGAATATTGATATAGTAAGCATAATCGTATCTAATGCTGAAACAGCAAGTGAAGCAGCAGGTGATACTACTAGTGCTGATGGTAGATTCATTGTAATTAAGCTTGATGAAGCTGATACAGACTTGAAAGCAGATAATAGCTTCACTGTTCAGGTTAAACAGGAAGGCGTGATATTTGATAAAGCTGGTAATAAGCTGTATCCAGAAGATACTGATTCAATGGATTCATTAATTCCATAATGTGGAAAGTGATATGCTCAATTATTGGGTAGAAAAAGTGGTTCTACGTCAATTGTTGGGGCAGGACAAAGTAAAATGAAATAGCTCTATGTTACTGGCAGATAGTCGTTAAGATTGTCTGCCAGTTTCTTATGGTTTTTTAAGATGATAGTTTTAAGCCATGGCATGGAGTATTCGATTGCGAAATCTTTCAAAGTTCCTCATTCCAAAAGCGTTCCTTTTAATAACTTAAATTTTGTTGTTAATACCTCCGGTGAAACGACGTTAATTGAAACTTTAAAGGAATTTAATATCTATATTTGCTACATTTTGCTTATTAGCAGATCAAATAGTTATAAAACAGGCTGTTATTCCATATTAAGTTTGATAGAAATAATAATTTATATTGCAGACAATAATTTTTTAATGATTATTAACGTTGATATCTATACAAATAATATGTAAATCTTCCTTTCAAACTGATATAATATAAATTAGTATATTGCTACTTACAAAAGAAAAGAAGGGAGATTGGCATGAATATCGCAAAGAGATATAGTCTTATTTTAATTGCTCTAGTAATTCTTTTAGTATCAATTTTACCGACGACCGCGATTGGTATGACAATTAATGAAAAAGCAAATGCACTTCACCAACTCGGTATACTTGCAGATACAGCTGCTAATTCCAACCTTTCAGAAAAGCTATCAAGGGCACATGCCGCAGCATTTATAGTAAGATTAACAGGCAAAGAAGAACATGTAATAAGATATGCGGATATATACAACATCACTTCATTCCCGGATGTTGATCCCACACAATGGTACGCCAAATATGTTGGTTATTGCGCAAAGGAAAAAATAATCGTAGGGACTGCAAAAGGTACATTCGAACCTACCGGATATATCAGTGAAAAGGCATTCTTGAGGCTTGTTCTAAGCGCATTGGGTTATATATACAATGAAGATTATCCATTGGAGCAGGTATATTCAAGAGCATTTAGCTTAGGGCTTGTTACTGATTCATCGTATTTTAACAGAACAGAGGATAATGTGAATTATACCCGCGGACAAGCTGTTGACGTTTTATATAATGCACTTAAAACAATAAATAAAAACACAGGTAAAGAAATGTTCTACAGTCTTATCGATGATGGTGCAATTACTCGGGAAGCTGCCGTAAAAGCCGGACTGATTATTGATGATGAAACGTCTATTGAAGAAATAGAACCACTGGATTTTAATAAACTGTATATAAGATTCAATGAGAACATCAAGCCGATAACAAGTGAAAATATTGTTATGTATGCTAATGGTAAAGACGCTAATTTAATTGAATGTTCTTTAGCTTCATTGGATGGAAATGAGCTGGTTCTTTATGCGCCTAACAGAGGTGCAAAGACTATTTATACTATAAAACTTTTGAATGTGGAAGATGAAGACGGTAATATTACAGCTGAAGTAACAGGAACATTTACCGGATATGAATTAAAGATCGATGATGTTGAGGCAGATTACTTTAGAATAAAAAGAATAGAAGCAATCAATGAAAAATCCATTAGGGTATTATTTACTCATCCTGTTAATGTAAACAGCGAAATACCAGAGTTTTATAGCATATATGATGAAAACAGGCTGTTTGCCGTTGGTAATTACAACGATATCACGGTTAGGACTAATTCTTCTGCTGACGGTGTGATACTTACGTTAAATAATAAGATCTTCAGCCCAAATGGTATCTATACTCTTGAAATAGATGGAGATTTAACAAGTGCATACGGTGTTAAGCTTAATGATGGTGACAGCGACAGCATGAAATTCGTTGCTTCAACGGATAGCGCCGAACCTTTCGCTTTGGTGGAGATAATACCATATGACAGCAAGACACTCTTGCTGAATTTCAACAAGGAAATTAATCCTTTCCTGGCGTCTCAGATTTACAATTTTTATATTACAAAAGAGGACGGCACCCCCATTAAGATAGCACGTTCTTTTGTGGATAAAGTTATAAGCAGTGAAGGCAATTTGCTCTTCATAAATATCGAAGGAACCTTTGTAAAGAATGGAAAATATATTCTCATCATTAACAACATTAGTGATGTTTCAAGACGGGAGTATATAACAGAAAAATCTTATCCATTTACTGCTGATTACGGAAGCTCATATGAATTGACTATTCATTCTGTTTATGCAAGAGATAATAAGACATTAGAAGTATATTTATCAACCCATCCTGATAAAAATACAGTAAACATGGCAAGTTATTATACTATAAGAGGAGATGGTCACTCATATACAGCTACTCCGGAAAAAGTATTCTATGACGACAATATAGACCCCAATATGGTTATACTCTATCTTCCAGAGGGCAAAAAACTTGTAAATAATAAAGATTATTATTTAACTGTAGACAGTAGAATGAAGGATTTGATAGGTAATCCCATAGCAAAGAATATCAAAGAATACTTCAGCGGAACTTCTGCCTCTGCTGAAATGCCTGAAATTGAAGATGCTGTAACTATATCAAGAGATGCAATTAAACTTACTTTTAACAGAGAAATAGCTCTTGATGCTCCTAATATACTTACTAGCAATTATGTTCTGGAGTATTCGGTTTCGGATGTTCAGTATAGAAAAGTTCCTTTAAGTGTTATATATATTAATGCTAAAACAGTGATCTTGAAATTTGATAATCTTGTAGATGATGAAATTTTGCTTACCATAAAGTATAATAAACTGAAAGATTATAATGGGATCGAGGGAACACAAGGCGAAGCCGAAGTAAGGCACGGTATTAAATAGAATTATATAAACAACGCTGGCAAGTGGGAAAAATTTTAGAGACGGATTAATGGTTAATATGATCAGAGATCCGTCCGTTTTATTTATTAATGTTATTATAATTGAAATATTCTTGTAAAATCTCTGACATACAAAATTCATGATTTTGCCAAAGAATATTCATATAGTGGTGATACAATAATAATGAGGTAGTGTGGTGAGTTATATCACAGCCTTTCTTAAGGATTCTTTTATATAAAGAATGAAAGGACCCCCTGATGCAATCTTGCTTTAATAGGGGGTTCTTTCATATTGAATTAAAATTGGCGGAGAAGGTGGGATTCGAACCCACGTGCCCCGTCAAGGGCAACTCGATTTCGAGTGCTCCGATAAACTTAGAACTTAGTGGAGGTTGGCAGTAAATGCATGTAGATAAAAACATCGGAAAACCTTGGTGGATGAGGACTTCAGAGAATTTTCTTTGTGCTTGCAATGA
>Ga0134101_1001404_pt1 | contig 19074 bp, 8 predicted proteins | sample 12_3_2metaG_FD_94446 | JGI IMG/M metagenome (GOLD analysis project Ga0134101, IMG submission 94446) | Switchgrass degrading microbial communities from high solid loading bioreactors in New Hampshire, USA - 12_48_3.3_201_A2 metaG | ecosystem: Engineered > Bioreactor > Semi-continuous > Anaerobic >...
AAATGAAATGGTAGCTGAAGCCATATTGGGGCAGGAACTTGTTCAAAGCGGCTTTTCCTTAGTAGAGCCGGGGACCAATAAAGAGCCGTATGTCGTTACGCGAGGCGGCGAGTATTGCTGGTTGATGGATAAGCTTCAGGGAACTCAAAAGGCATATATTAATTTTATACTTTCACGTGACTTTTTAGGAAGTACTGCAGATGGTTCGGAATATGTGGTGGAATTTGATTATTATGATTCAGGAAGCGGTTATTGCAGATTATTCTATGATGCCAATGATTTATCAATGAAAGAGGCCGGGACGGTTTATCTTAACAATGAGCGTATATGGAAAACAGCTTCCTTTGTATTACAGGATGCTGCAGTTTCAAAACGCCTTGATAACAAATATGATTTTCAACTTTCCATCAGAGCAATGAGTAACCGTTCTTCCATTTCAGGTTCGTCCATAGCAATCAAGCGGTTTAAAGTCACAAGAAGAGTTGCCCGTAATCCGATTTATCTTGTTTCGTGGAATGATGAGGTTGGAAATGCTTATAAATGGTTTGAGAAGGATAAAATTATCCACAATAAATTTACCAATTTAACTGACCGCAATATAAATGCTACTGTTACGCATCGGTTTATCAGCGAAGACTATATGGTACCTTTTGAGAAAACAGAGGAGCTTACATTTGCACCGCATGAAACCAAAGAAGTAGATTTGAATTTTGGGGAGCTTGAAAGGTGTGATGTTTACAGATACGAAGTGGAAATTATCTCAAAGGACAATACGGTACATTCTAAATTTCAACCTTATGAGATCGCCGTCCTTAAAACAGACCCGGATGGTATATTGAACAGAGATGTCTTTTTTGCAGCTCATCTGGAACGTTACTCCATTGATAGAATAAAGGAAGCCGTAAAGGTGTTGAAAATGTCAAATATAGGTGGTATCCGAGGTGATTTTTCATGGAGTAAGCTTGAACCGGTAAAGGGTCAGTATAATTGGGAGGGGCATCCCATGAAGCCTGTTTTGGATGAACTGGCAGCGAATGGACTGCTTTATCTCCCGATTATGGATGTTTCGTCGCTTCATTACTGTAAAGCATGGAATGAACTTCCTCATACGCCTGAACAGTTGGAGGGGTGGAGAAATTACATAAGAGCTGCTGCCGGCATTCTAAATAGCTATGGCATTGAAAGATATGAGATTTGGAATGAACCCAACATAACTGCTTTTAACGTTGACAATGCTGGCGGCGATGTATATGCTCAGATGGTTAAGGTAGCTTATGAGGAAATAAAAAAAGTAAATCCTTCCGCAAAGCTGGGAGGGCCCTGTGTTACAGGTCTTAAAGCCGGCACCGGGAAGGAGTATTTCATGCAGGCAATGAATGCAGGTATGTGGAGATATGCAGAGGCCATTACTTTGCATCCGTATACAAGTATGTCTCCTGAAGAGGCCGAAATGGACAAGGTAATTCAATGGTTTAAAGATGAGTATGCAAAAGTAGGTGTTGAAGATCCGGAAATATGGAATACGGAAGTAGGTTATACAACTGCTGATAAAGGTGTTGCCACGGAAAGAAGAAAAGGTGCGTGGAACAGCCAATCAGCGATCTTTTATAAGTCTAAAGACGTTAGTGATATTACCGTATTTTATAACTTTGAGAAAAAAGGCACCGTAGCCACTGAACGTGAGGACCAGTTCGGGCATGTGTCGGGAGCTTATGATGAGTGCATAAAATATGGAAAGTACTTCGTTCCTACCATTTCTTATGTCATGGTCACAGGCCTTAACTATATCATGGCTGACAGCACGGCGGTAGGAAGATATGATTCGGAAGATAACAATATAAGAATTGCAAAATTCAGAAGCAATAAATTCAACGCCGATATTGTAACCTTATATGCTCTTCATGGCAGACATTTGGTTACATTGAATCTGGGTGCGGATAAAATTACATATTATGATTCAATGGGAAACGGTACGGAGATATACGGGCATAACGGAGTATTTACTTTTGTGGCAGATGAAGAACCGGCATATATTGTTGGTCATATTAAAAATGTTGAATTAGTTGATAATAATCCTTTTATAAGCTATGATCAAACGGATTATTCGGTGGCTGAAAATGACACAGCGAAGATTAATATTCGCAATTATACCGGTGAACCGTATAAAATCGAAGTGAAAACGCCGCTGTATGTAAAAGTAGTACAAATAGACCAATTTGACGGTGACACAGGTGTGGGATGTGTTTATATTAAAAACAATATGCCTGTAGGTGAAGAATGTCATGTGGATATCCATATTGTAACACCTGACGGGAAGATTGTACAAAATTCCTCCATTAAGCTTGTGTCAACCAATGCGCTGATTACTTCCTTGAAAATTGAGCCGTTGACCGGCGCAAATATAAACCGATGGGTTGCATTAATGAATATTTCCAACATGTCCTCGCAACAAGCCATAAAAGGGTATGTCGAATTTAAATCCCCTCAATTTATGGTAGATTGCGGAAAGGTTGACATTGGTATTATACCAAAAAGAACAACAGGTGAAGTTAACTTTAATATTCCGGAGCTTGCACGAAAGGGACAATATACCGTGGAATACGACATTGTTCTTGATGGAGGTAAACGCTTTGAATTTACGGATACAGTTGATGCGACCGTTGCAACCTATGCCTATAATAAACCCAAAATTGACGGGGTGATAGAGAGCGGGGAATGGAACAGAAACACTACAATGTATGCGGACAATATACAGCAAGTCAAACAGATTGACGACTGGCAAGGTGTAAATGATTTGTCAGGGCAAAGTGCCGTTATGTGGGATGAAGAAAACTTTTATATGTTCGTGGAAGTAACAGATGACGTTTTCTGTCAGCCGGAACCCGGTCCCACCAACTGGAAGGGCGACAGTGTTCAGTTTGGTATATTTTATGGAACGGAAGATTTCATTGCCATAGGCCAGGGGGCAATGAATTTTCACGAAATAGGTTTGTCCTTATCGCCGGAAGGACCGACGGCCTATCGATTCAAGGCGCAAGACGAAAGTCATCCCATAGGATATTGTGAAGGTGCGGAAGTTGCCGTGGTAAGAAATAGGAACAAAACGATTTATGAATTTAAGATACCGTGGGTTCAATTGCTTCGTGAAGGCGATAAGCCAAAGGAAAATGACAAATTGGGCTTCTCATTTCTTATTAATGACAATGACGGCAACGGCAGACGAGGTTGGATAGAATATGCAAGCGGAATTGGAGAAACAAAAAATGTCAATCTGTTTACTTATTTGACGTTGATAAAATAAAAAAGCATGTTCAAGTTGCAAAAAGAAAGGAATGATAACATGAGAAAATGGGCAATGTTTCTTGCAATTGTTTTTTTCATCGGAGTGCTGCCGTGTTATACAACTGCTGCAGATAGCGGAGTGGATTATTATTACTATTGCGATTTTGAAAATTATGATGCTCCTTTTGGTTCCGGGGTAGTTCCTGATCACAATTGGAAGTGGCGGACAAACAAAAACTTCGGTTCTTTCATTGATCCGGAAACCGGCAGTAAATGTTTGAGATTAAACCCTGAGGCTACTGTGAACCTGTTTTTTGGACAGCTCATTAACAGTGGCACACTGCATATAAGTTTTTACGTAAAGTTCACAGGGGATACCAAGTATATTACTACAAGAATGTATGACGGTACTGATACGGGGGATGCCAATACAATAGTAAGCAATACTGCTTATTCAAAGACAATTAATATCAATAGAGAGGGGCCAAAAGAGGACGGTACTACTCTGTTGCAATATTATACGTCAATGCAAGGATGGACATTGCAGCCAACCGATATAAAGTATACGCATAGAGAGTGGCATCGATTTGACTTGGTTTTCTCCAGTTTAGGTACCGGCAGCGCCAATGCCGTCTATTACGTGGATGGGAAGCAGGTCAATGCCACGCCTGTTCCTTGTTCGACCGTAAAAGGATTTAAAACGTTCTCTGTATTTTCGGGTAACAATTTAAGTGGAATCGTCGGGGATGATTTTTGTTTGGTTGATAACGTTGAGGTTAGACATTGGATTGGTGAAACCGGATTAAGGATGCTGATCGATCAAGACAAAAGAGTAGCCTTTCACAACGGTGAGTTGGATGTCAGACTTTCAGAACCTGTGGATGTTAGTCTTATTACGAAGGAAAATATTTCTATTACAAACCAGGCTACAGGAGAGCAGATAAAAGAGTTCTCCATATCCGACATCCGTCAGGACCGTTTTAAAATAAGATTTGATGAAGAGCTTTTCCCAGGGGGGAGGTATTCTGTAGTTTTCGTTCAAACAGTAGTAGGAAGCATATTCAAGAAGCCTATGTTATCTGCTGTTGAATTTAGAACTCAACATAAAACCACTGTCAGAGATGTAAATATTGTAGATATTGATTTCAATGATTATGAAACCGATGATGCTACAAAACGGCTTCCCAATGGTTTTGTAAATCTTGAGAAGGCGGAATACATTCCCAGTGCGGTAGAAGGAAAAGACGGTAATAGTGATGTGGCCTTTGGATTTGTCAATGCGCCACAGTCAAGCAGACAAACAAGGTTTCTTTATGAATTGGACGGGATATCCGGTGGCACTCCCTACACTGTATCGTTTGACGTGTACAGCAATAATGCGGATTGGTATTTATACCTTTTGGAGGAAGGGGATTTTGATATAGGGAAAACAGGATATGATAAAAACGTTGCAATAGCCTTCACAAGTTCCACCGGGGAAATCAAATATGCTGAGGGAAGAAGCAGTGATGCGTCCGAAACGGTAAGTGATGAGTTGGTTGTTGCTTCAGGTCAATGGCATACCATAAACCTATATGTGGACCCTAAGAATGACGGAACGACGGATTATACAGTATCGGTTGATGGTGGAAAGCCGTATACCGTAAACGTTGCCCGCTCCTTTATGACCAATGTTACAAAAGGATTTGGGGTTGGATATATGGCAAGAGCGGAGCGGTCTGACATATACTTTGACAATATTAAAATAATCGTTAAGATGGAGGTGATATATCCTGAGGCAGACAGTGTGACAATGTATTATGCCGATGGTACGGTCGCAGTCGGAAATACGGTAAGTTCCATTATCAATAAAATTGTTATTGGCTTTAATACATTGGTAGAGCAGAGTACGGCAGAAAAATATGTGGCATTATACAATAAAAACGGAACAAGGTACCATTGCCAATACAGTTTGGATAACAGCAATAATGTTTCTGTTCTTACACTGGAATTTCCACAATTGCTAGAACCGGATGAAAACTGGGTTTTATCGGTTGCTCCAGGAATTAAATCCTATTTTTCAGATAGTGTCGAGTCCGAGCTTTCGTTCGAATTAAGGTTTTCAACCCGTAACGATGCCGGCATAAGGGTTTTTGGCCAGCAATTTGATGGCAGCGTATACAACATATCGTTTATCAAAAACAATAACGATACTGCTCAATATGTCATAGCCGTATGCGGATATAATAAGGTAACTCGTAGCATAAAACAGAATGACAAAGAAGTTTTGGAGCTTGATCATGTGGTGTATCAATTGGTGGAATTCGACGGTGACGACAGGGGGGTCTATCATTATTCCTTACCGGTTGATTTTAAAGATGATTACAGTCAAACAGACAAATACTTAAAGACATATTTGTGGAAATACCCTGACCTTACCAAGGTCAATATTTTGACCGACGGTACAATAAAAAATTGATGGTGAAATATATTTTAAAGCCATTAAAAATTAAAATAAAAGGAGGAAAATTTACTATGTTGAAAAAAAGAATGTCAAAAAGTTTTGTGGTGTTCATTTTATGTATGTCACTTTTATGCAATTTGTTTGGTTTCATGTCCTTTGCGGAATCGACTCTTCCTGATGGGACAGCGGATAATCCTGTTCTTGATGTGTTTACAACAGATAAATATAAAAATAATTTTGGCGCTGTATTTGAAACACCGGTTGAGTATACCTTTCAGGTTGGTGGCAGAAGATTTATCCTGCTTAAAAATGTAAATGCCAATGAACATGACGGATACTTTGTGATCGCTGATTATACCAATGATATTGTGAATCACTCTATTGGAAGCGGAACACCATTTTATAATCTTCAAAATGTGCAGTGTCAAAAATACGATCCTACAGATCCGTTGAGCATAGCATATGTTATGAATCAGCAAGACTTTATTAACCAGTATATACCTGCAGTTATGATTGACTATTTAAATATTCATAAATGGTGGGTTGAAGCTGGCCAGGAAATAACAGAGCCGTATTATGTGGAAAGTAAATTGGCTTTGCTGAGCTATACCGAATATCAGAAAAATGCCGAAAGAATCGGTCTTAGAGTAGGCTGGAACTGGTGGCTGAGGACACCGGTACGAAATGATAATGGAAACAATAGTTACAATAGAGTAATGTTGATGTCTGGCAACAAGGATACTACCAATATTAATTTCCAATGGAGCACAAACACATATTCTACATGGCCTGCCATAAGACCATGTTTCTATCTGAGCGAGGACTTTTTTAAAGAAGTTAAACTTGATCTGTATGAAACGGGTTCCGAAGTAAAGGCAGTTATATGCAGGGATCTTACAATAGAAGAAGCAAGACAAGTAGGATATTCGGAGTTTGAACTAAGACAGCTTGGATATTATGGGGAGTTTAACATTGAATTGGATGCCGGAGTTACTATTCGTGAAGATGGGACATATATGGAACATCCATATAAGGATTTTTCGGTATTCTACACTCCTGCTGAATATAAGTTTCAAGTCATTGGTTCAAATAAGACTTATATATTGTTAAACAATGTGAATGCAACAGAAGAAGACGGACAATTTGTAATATCTGATTATACTGATCAGGTTAGTTATAAATATTATAATTCGGAAAACGGATCTCAAAAGTTTGATCCCAATGACGAATTAAGCATTGCGCATTTTATCAATTCATCTGCCTATATGAATGCGCATATACCGTCAGCTATGCTTGATTATATCAATGAGCATACATGGTGGATTGAGAGGGGATATAAAGACGGAACCAATTATGAAGACCCATATTCCGTAAGGTGTAAGATAGCCTTGTTAAGTACTACGGAATACGGGAAAAATGCTGACAGAATAGGTACAGTTGTAGGAAGACATTGGTGGTTGAGAACTCCTGTATCAAGCAAACCAAATTATATCGCAACAATTGTCGGTGTGGATACAGAAGCTTGGCATAAAAATGTTTATCGCCAATATGAGTCAACAAGTTCATGGCCCTACATAAGACCGTGTTTTTATTTAAACAAGAATTTTTTCAAGCAAGTTAAACTTGATGTAGCGACTATGGGTAGTGAAGTAAAAAAGTATTTGCTTGAAAATGTTACAATCGAAGAAGCAAGAGCAGCAGGGTATTCGGAGTTTGAATTGGTACAGCTTGGATATCTTGAAGAGATTGACATTGAATTGGATGACGGAGTTACTATTCCGGAAGGTGAGGAATTTGCGGCACATCCGTATAAGGAGTCTGCGGTATTCTACACTCCAGCTGAATATAAGTTTCAAGTCAGTGGTTCCGATAAGGTTTATGTATTGTTAAACAATGTGAATGCAACAGAGGAAGACGGACAATTTGTAATAGCCGATTATGCTAATATATTGAATAAAAAATATTATAATTCGGATACCGGGTCTCAAAGGTTTGATCCTACTGACCCATTAAGTATCGCCTATTATATCAATTCACCTGACTATATGAATGTCTATATACCGTCAGAGATGCTTGATTATATCAATGAGCATACATGGTGGATTGAGAGAGGATATAAAGACGGAACAAATTATGAGGACCCATATTCCGTGAGGTGTAAAATAGCTTTGTTAAGTACTACGGAATACGGGAAAAATGTTGACAGGATAGGTACAGTTGTAGGAAGGCACTGGTGGCTGAGAACTCCTGTATCAAACCAACCGAATCGTATCGCAGCACTTGTCAGTTCCACTAACAATGATTGGCAGAGAAAAGTTTATACCCACTATGCCTCAACGAGTACATGGCCCGCTATAAGACCGTGCTTTTATTTAGACAAGGAATTTTTCAAAGAAGTCAAGCTTGATGTAGCGACCATGGGTAGTGAAGTAAAGAAGTATTTGCTTGAAAATGTTTCCCGGGAAGAAGCAGGAAGATTGTATACCCAAATTGAAATGGAGAGCATAGGATATAATGTCATATCATTTACAAATGTTCGAACTGCTTTAGAGGACAACATGTATAAAGTAATGGTGGATGTTAGCATTACAGGAGCAGATGCTTCAAGTGAACCGCTTGTTTTGATTGCAGCAGTGTATAGTTCTGATGACATTCTTGTCAAAACAGCATTGACCGATACGGATATAATAGCTAACGGTGAGGTTCAACCTGTTGAAGTAAATGTTGATGTAACCGGTTTGGCAGGATATAGAATTAAGGTTTTTGCATGGAGAGATTTAGAGAGTTTATATCCTTATACGGATACTTTGTTGGATGATAGTATAAACCTGGTACAGTAATAGTACAAAATATAAAATGGGTCGGCGCAGAATATCGCAGCCGACCCTTGGAATATAGGGTATTAATTATTGGATACCGGTAAGATAAAGTTACAATTCCTTAATGGAAAAACATATTATAATTTGGAGTAGGGAAGATATGAAAAAAGTACTAGCTTTATTTTTGGGGTTGTTAATATGTATTTATACGTTTAATACAGTATCTTTTGCGGAATCAACTCTTGGTGATGGGACAGTTGAATTGGATGACGGAGTTACTATTCCGGAAGGTGAGCAATATGCGGCACATCCGTATAAGGAGTCTGCGATATTCTACACTCCTGCTGAATATAAGTTTAAAGTCAGTGGTTCAGATAAGTTTTATGTATTGTTGAACAATGTGAACGCAACAGAGGAAGACGGACAATTTGTAATAGCTGATTATGCTAATATATTGAATAAAAAATATTATAATTCGGAAACCGGGTCTCAAAAGTTTGATCCTACTGACCCATTAAGCATTGCCTATTATATCAATTCACCTGACTATATGAATGTCTATATACCGTCAGAGATGCTTGATTATATCAATGAGCATACATGGTGGATTGAGAGGGGATATAAAGACGGAACAAATTATGAGGACCCATATTCCGTAAGTTGTAAAATAGCTTTGTTAAGTACTACGGAATACGGGAAAAATGTTGACAGGATAGGTACAGTTGTAGGAAGGCACTGGTGGCTGAGAACTCCTGTATCAAACCAGCCAGATCGTATCGCAGCACTTGTCAGTGCCGATACATATGATTGGCAGAGAAGAGTTTATACCCACTATGCCTCAACGAGTACATGGCCTGCTATAAGACCGTGCTTTTATTTAGACAAGGAATTTTTCAAAGAAGTTAAGCTTGATGTAGTGACCATGGGTAGTGAAGTAAAGAAGTATCTTCGTGATAATCTTACAATTGAACAAGCAAGGGAAGCAGGATATTCGGATTTTGAAATAAGACAGCTTGGATATTATGGAGAGTTTAACGTTAAATTGGATGACGGAGTTACTATTCCGGAAGGTGAGGAATATGCGGCACATCCGTATAAGGAGTCTGCGGTATTCTACACTCCAGCTGAATATAAGTTTCAAGTCAGTGGTTCCAATAAGCCTTATGTATTGTTAAGAAATGTGAATGCAACAGAGGAAGACGGGCAATTTGTAATAGCCGATTATGCTGATTTGTTTAGTAAGGTAAAATATTATAATTCGGATACCGGTACTCAAAGGTTTGATCCTACTGACCCATTAAGCATTGCCTATTTTATCAATTCACCTGACTATATGAATGTCTATATACCGTCAGAGATGCTTAATTATATCAATGAGCATACATGGTGGATTGAGAGGGGATATAAAGACGGAACAAATTATGAAGACCCATATTCCGTAAGGTGTAAAGTAGCCTTGTTAAGTACTACGGAATACGGGGAAAATGTCGACAGAATAGGTACTACGATTCCGATTCCAGGAGTAGAACCAGGAAAAGGAAGGCAATGGTGGCTGAGAACTCCTGTATCAAACCAACCGAATCGTATCGCAGCACTTGTCAGTTCCACTAACTATGATTGGCAGAGAAGAGTTTATACCCATTTTGCTTCAACGAGTACATGGCCCGCTATAAGACCGTGCTTTTATTTAGACAAGGAATTTTTCAAAGAAGTCAAGCTTGATGTAGCGACCATGGGTAGTGAAGTAAAGAGGTATTTACTTGAAAATGTTTCGAAGGAAGATGCAAACAGATTATATACTCAAGCCGAAATGGAGAGCATAGGATATGAATTTATATCGTTTACGAATGTTCGAACTGTTTTTGAAGACAATATATATAAGGTAATGGTGGATGTTCACATTACAGGAGCCGAGGTTTCAAGTGAACCACTTGTTTTGATTGGGGCAGTGTATAATTCCGATGGTGTTCTTGTTAAAACAGCATTGACAAATACAAATATAATAGTTAATGGTGAGGCTCAGACTGTTGAAGTAGATATTGATGTAACCGATTTGATAGGATACAATGACTATAAAGTTAAGGCTTTTGCATGGAAGGATTTAGAGAGCCTATCTCCTTATACCCGTATCCTGTTTGATAAAAATACTAATTTTCCGAATGAAATGGCAGCTGAAGCAATATTAGGGCAGGAGCTTGTTCAAAACGGCTTTTCATTGGTAGAGCCGGGGAAAAATAACGTACCGTATGTTGTTATGGAAGGTGGAATGTATTGCTGGCTGATGGATAATCTTCAGAACGAACAAAAGGCATATATTAATTTTGCCCTTTCAAGTGACTTTTTAGGAAGTGCGGCAGACGGTTCGGAATATGTAGTGGAATTTGATTATTATGATTCAGGTAATGGGTATTGCAGATTATTCTATGATGCAAATGATTTGGCAAGGAAAGAAGCAGGGACAGTTTATCTTAATAATGAGCGCAAATGGAAAACGGCTTCCTTTGTATTACAGGATGCTGCAGTTTCAAAACGCCTTGGCGGAAAATATGATTTTCAGCTTTCCATCAAAGCAATGAGTAACCGTTCTTCCATTTCAAATTCATCTGTAGCAATCAAGCGATTTAAAGTAATACGAAGAGTTGCCCGTAATCCGATTTATCTTGTTTCATGGAACGATGAGGTGGGAAATGCGTATAAATGGTTTGAAGAGGATAAAATTATCCACAATCAATTTACCAATCTGACCGGTCGTCATATAAACGCTACTGTTACACATCGGTTTATCAATGAAGATTATATGGTGCCTTTTGAAAAAACGGAAGAGCTGGTACTTGCACCGAATGAAACCAAGGAAGTAGATTTGAATTTTGGCGAACTGGAAAGGTGTGATATCTATCAATACGAAGTGGAGATAACTACGGATGACAATACTGTAAAATCCAAGTTTCAGCCATATGAAATAGCCGTCCTTAAGACGGACCCGGATGGTATATTGAACAGAAATGTTTTCTTTACAGCCCATTTGGAGCGTTACTCCATGGATAGAATACGGGAAGCCGTAAAAATGTTGAAAATGGCAAATGTAGGAGGTATTCGAGGCGATTTTACATGGTATTCACTTGAACCGAAAAAGGATCAGTATAACTGGGAAGGACATCCTGCGAAGCGTGTCGTAGATGAACTAACGGCGAATGGATTGTTTTATCTTCCGATCATGGATGGTTCGTCGACTCTTTACTGTAGCGCATGGAATCAGATTCCTCATACGCCTGAACAGTTAGAAGGCTGGAGAAATTTTATAAGCGTTGCTGCCGGCATTCTAAATAGCTATGGCATTGAAAGATATGAGATTTGGAATGAACCTAATATAACTGCTTTTAACATTGACAATGTCGGCGGGGATGTATATGCACAACTGGTTAAAATAGCTTATGAGGAAATAAAAAAAATAAATCCTTCGGCAAAATTGGGGGCGCCAAGCGTTACAGGTCTTAAAACCGGCAATGCTAAAGAATATTTTATGCAGGCCATGGATGAGGAACTTTGGAATTATGCAGAGGCAATTACTTTACATCCGTATACAAGTACGTCTGCTGAAGCCGCCGAGATGGATGCACAAATTCAATGGTTTAAGGATGAGTATGCAAAAGTTGGTGTTGAAGATCCGGAAATATGGAATACGGAAACAGGCTATACGACTGCAGACAAAAGTGTTGGTACCGAAAGAAGAAAAGGTATTTGGAACAGCCGGGCGGCAATATTCTATAAAGCTAAGGACCTCAGTGATCTTACTATATTTTATAATTTTGAGAAAAAAGGAACCGTGGCAACGGACCGTGAAGACCAGTTCGGACATGTATCAGGAGCTTATGATGAGTGTATAAAATATGGAAAATACTTTGTTCCTACCATTTCGTACGCAATGATAGCAGGACATAATTATATCATGGCTGACAGCACGGCAGAGGGGATATATGATTCGGAAGATAAAAAAGTAAGAATTGCAAAATTCAGAAGCAATAAATTCAACGCCGATATCGTCACCTTGTATGCTGTTCAGGGAAGTCAGTTGGTTACATTAAACTTAGGTACGGATAAAATTACGTATTATGATGCTTTGGGAAATGCTACGGAGATATACGGGCGTAATGGAGTATTCACTTTTGTGGCAGGTGAAGAACCGGCATATATAGTTGGTCATATTGAAAATGTTGAATGGGTTGAAAATCATTCATTCGTAAGCTATGATAAAACGGATTGTTCGGTGGCTGAAAATGGCACGGCGCAGATTAATATTTACAATCATACCGGTGAGCTGTATAGAATCGAAGTGAAGGCACCGTTGTATGCGAAAGTGGTAAAAATAGACCAATTTAACAGTACCACCGGCGTTGGCTGTGTTTCTATTAAAAACAATATGCCTGCAGGTGAAGAATGTTATGTTGATATCAATATTATAGCACCGGACGGAAAAATTGTGCAAAGTGCTTCCATAAAGATTATGACAATCTAAGTTATCAATATTTACCAATTTACGGGCGATTCTTGAATCGTCCCTACATTTGAATACGGATTCATATATGAATAAGCCGTTATTGCTGTAGGGGCGACCTGTGGTCGCCCGCAGAGTCACGGTGAAGGCAAATAGAAATTAAGGTATGGATATTTGACAAACCGATTAGTCTGGGCTTGAACAATACAGATTTAGGAATATATGAACTGTATCCATGTTATGGTAACTTAAGTTGTCACCATTGTTTCCATGTCTGCCTGCTTGTGAGACAGCTATTATAAAACAAGAGGTTTATACGAGGAGGATGTTTTATGAAAAACGGTAAAGCTTGGTATGATACGGATGGAAATGTCATTCATTGCCATGGAGGATATATTATCCAGTATGACGGTTATTACTATTGGTATGGAGAAAATCGTTTGGATAATAACTATGTTTCGTGCTACAGGTCAAAAGATTTAAAAACGTGGGAGTTTAGAAATCATGTATTAACGACGGACAGCAAGGTTGAACAACTGCGTTTCAATATGACCACCGATTTGTTTAAAACGGACGGCGTTGGCAATAAAATCAAAGTCAATATTGAACGTCCCAAGGTTTTGTACAACAAACGAATCAATCAATTTGTCATGTGGGCTCACTATGAAAACGGACGGGATTATCTTGAGGCAAAATGCGCAATAGCCACTTGTGATACTCCGGACGGTGATTTTGTATTCAGGGGGGCATTTAATCCGTACGGATACATGTCCAGAGATTGTACCTTATTTGAGGATGAAGACGCGGCATATTTTATTTCAGCATCAAGGGATAATGCAGATTTACATATTTATCGTCTTACAGAGGATTATTTAAATGTTGATGAGCACGTAAGAACTCTCTTTCAAGGGGAATACCGTGAAGCACCGGCTTTATTCAAAAAAGACGGTATGTACTATATGATTACGTCATTTTGTACGGGATGGGCTCCCAATCAAGGGAAATTTTCAAAAGCATGTGCCATTGGTGGTCAATGGACGTCGCTGAAGAATTTCGGAGATGAAACAACCTATCGCTCACAGCCTGCTTTTGTACTGCCGGTTTCCAAAAACGGCGAAACGAAATATTATTACTTTGGTGACAGATGGGGCGGCAAAGGAAAGAAATATTTTGAATCTACTTATGTAGTGCTGGAAATTAAATTTGATGAAAATAATGATCCATATATCATTTATGAGGATGAAGTACCTGATTTTATATAACAGTTTTTATTTATAAAGTATTATTGAGAAAGATGCTTGGATTCGTCAAAGTGATTTACCCGGTATTTGTACTGGGAAGGTGTTTCCTTGTTTATTTTGGTGAATATTCTGGAGAAATAGTGCTGATCTTCGAATCCAAGCTCATTGCATACTTCTTTGATGGATAGGTGGGGATGATTCAAAAACATTTCCTTTGCCTTGTTTAATTTAAAATCCAGTATGTAAGCAGTAGGGGTTTTACCGCACGCAGTTTTAAAATAACGTATCATCTGTTGTTTTGAGACGTTACATAATTTGCAAAGGTCATCAAGAGATATTTTGCGTGAATAATTCTGACGGATATACATGATTGCCTTTTGTAATTTGGGAGGAATACTGTTTTCCAAGACCGTCATTTGTTTTGACATAAGGGAATCGAGGGTTATTTGAGTGCAGTATGCTAATATTTGACACAAATAAAGAGTGATCATCATACTGCTCTCAATGGTGTTTTTTAAGTTGATTTCCAGGGCTTTTTCCAATAAGTTTCGAATTTCAACTTCTTTATCACCTGTTTTTAAGTGATTGTACAAATAGATTCTGTTATTGACAGCAAACATATTTTCAGAGGACATGATTTGATTATTCATTTCCTCTTTCAACTTTAATATTTGTTTTTTTGCACCGGTTGTTTCATAGGAGACAACCGGTGTTTTTGTTATGAAGTGAATGTATAAAAGGGAACAAAACTCATCATTTATGGGTTTTCGAGTGTAGGTTTGGTTGGCCGGTATGAAAAATAAATCTCCTTTGTTTACGACGTATTCTTCTGTATCTATGCAAATGGTACATCTGCCGTCAAGTATGAATAACAGGATATTATATGGGTCGGCAACCTGCCAAATGGTTTTTCTGGTGACCGTATATATTTTGTTAATTTCAGGTAATTGACTTATATCAAATTCATAAATCATATTCACATCTCCTAATGTTAATATAGTCCACAAAGTTGATGATATAATCTATTTATATCCTATCAAAGAGCGATATAATTGTAAATAGAGAAATACATATACTGCAGGGGGGTTCACAATGGAAAAAAGGAAGTGGAAAGTTGCTGTTGTAGGATGCGGAAATTTTGCCGATTGGCAATATTTTCCGAACATTTCCGGTGTTGCCAATGCGGAATGTGTGGCAGCCTGTGATATTATTCCGGAAAGGGCAAAAGCAGCAGCAGAAAAATGGAATATACCAAATTGGTATCCGAATGTCTATGAGCTTATCGAAAAGTGCGATTTTGATATTGTCATTGATGCGGCATCCATTCCAGCTCATCATGAGATCAACATGGCCGTTTTAAAAGCCGGAAAGCATTTGATTTCTCAAAAGCCTGCCGCTCTTACGGTAGAGGATATGACCGAGCAGATTGAACAGGCTAAAAAATCCAAGGTTCTGTTTACGGCAGTGCCCATTCATGCAATGCGTCCGGATATTCTTCGTGCCAAACAATTAATTCAAGACGGTGCCATTGGAGACGTGTTGTTAATTAAGTGCGTATCAACCCACGGAGGACCGGAATATTTTCAATACAGGGATGCAGACCCTACCTGGTTTTTTGAACCTGGTGCAGGAGCTTTGTATGATATGGGGGTTCATGCATTGCACCAGGTAACAGCCATCATGGGGCCGGCTAAAAGAGTCAGTTGTATGGTCACCATAGGAATGAAGGAAAGGGTAGTTCGTTCAGGTTTGTATGATGGGAAAAAAATCAAAACGGATAAAATTCCTGATCATTATTTTATTTGCCTAGACTTTGGGAATGACAAGATAGGATTTGTGGATACCGGTTTTTGTCAACGTGCCACCAGAAGTGTTCCGTTAGAGATTTTTGGAAGTCTTGGAACCATATCTTTTGATCCGCCCGGAACCGTATGGGGAGATCCAAAGCTTTATGTTGACAGTCCGGAAAGAGGCTTCAGAGGATGGGTTGAGCAGGAGTCCTGGGTGAATCCGCCCAAACGAATTAAAAATCAATGTTGCTGTCTTACCGATTTGATTGATGCGCTTGAAAACAATATAACGCCGCTTTTAACACCTGAGCACGCACGGCACGTCATTGAAATCATGTGTGCCATTCCAAAAGCCATAGAAACCGGTGGTTGTATTGAATTAAAAACAACATTTTAAAGGGGGAAACCATATGAGAAAGTTAAAAGTAGCCATTATCGGGCTTGCCCATGTTCATGCGCAATGTTTGTACAGGGACTTCAATAAGTATCCGGAACAAATAGAATGGCTTGGATGTGCCGATGTTCCTCCTTTTGATGAAAAAGGAGTAGAAAACCGCATTCAAATGAATCTTCCAAACGGAAAAGATGTTAAGATTTATGACGACTATAAAACATTGCTGGATTTAAATCCGGATATTGCCTTAATTTGTACGGATATCAAAGGACATGCGGATATTGTAGAGGAAACACTGGCCCGCAATATACATACGGTTGTTGAAAAGCCTATGGCGACAACTATTGAGGAAGGTATCCGAATGTACCGCGCCGATAAAAAAAGTAATGCCACCCTTGTAATTAATTGGCCTGTTGCCTGGTTTGCAAGTTTTAGAAAGGCGTATGAGTTAGTGAAGAGTGGTGTAATAGGTACGCCCTTAAGATTTCATTATAGAAGTCCTGCTACATGGGGACCTTATGATTACGGAAAATATTCCGCTCAGGAACTTTCAGAAATGTGGTGGTATCAACATGAGCGTGGGGGTGGTTCCATCATGGACTATGCAGGCTATGGATGTTTGTTGGCAACATGGTTTTTAGGCGGAATGGCAGAGCGAGTCAGCGGGATGAAAAAGAATTTTTTACTGCCGTTTTCAGATGTTGAGGATTATTCCACCTTCACACTGGATTTTGGGAATTCCATCGGGTTGATAGAAGGTTCATGGTCCACACTGAACAACGGTGAAATTCCTACCGGTCCGGTTATATACGGCAGTGAGGGTACCATTGTAGCTGATCGTTATTCCAATCAAGTTAAGGTTTACAAACAAATATCTCATCAATCTACGGAGGCAGATGCAGTTTATGATGTGGAAGATTTAGAGGAGGATATAGCAAGAAATGTGATTGAGCATATTCATCATGGTACACCGGTGCATGAACTGATTAGTGTGGAGTTCAATTTAAAAGTAATGGCTGCTTTGGACGCAGGGGTTCGCTCTTGCAAAAGCGGTAATATTGAAACGGTTAAAAATCCATTTCAAGTATAATATAGGAGGTTGATGATTTATGAATAAATTGAGAGTGGCTGTTATAGGAACCGGAATGATTGCCAATGCCGCTCATTTTCCGGCATTGAATGAGTTGAGAAAAAAGGGATTGGTTGAGGTTGTAGGTGTTGCGGATATTCGCGAGGAGGCTGCGGCAGAAACCGCAAAAAGGCATGGGGTACCCAATTATTATCAAGACCCGCAAAAGATGCTTGATGAGTTAAAGCCTGATTTTGTGGCAGTTTGTACTCCGAACGTCTACCATAAAAAATGGACCATTGCGGCATTAAGGGCAGGTGCTCATGTTGCGTGTGAAAAACCCATGGCCGTTTCACTGGCCGATGCCCAGGAAATGTTTGCCGTTGCAGAAGAATGTAACAGGTACTTGTTTCCATGTCAGTGCATGAGATGGAGAAACTACATGCAACAAGCCAAGTATATGGTGGAAAACGGCGAAATCGGGGAACCGTATTTTTCTGATATTTCTTTTATAAGGCGGTATGGTATTCCTACATGGGGAATGTTTCATATGAAAGAGCATAATTTTGGAGGTCCTTTCTGTGATTTGGGGGTTCACCTTATTGACGCCCTGTTTTGGATTGTAGGAAATCCAAAGGTGGAAGCTGTAAGCGGTTCTGCCTATACAAAAATTGCAGGGAAGGGCGAGGATGTTTTAATTAATATTGCGGAAAGCGGTGCATATGACGGATTATTTACTCCAAGGCCTTATGATTACCGTGAATTTTCCGTGGAGGAATTTGCAACGGGATTTATGCGCTTGCAAGGCGGAATGAGTGTAAACTTTAAGTTTTCCTGGGCCATTAACCTTCCCACGACGAATTTAGATATGGTCATTTGCGGAGATAAGGGCGGTATTTCACTGAACAATGAAATGCTGTACAGAAATGTTGGCAAATATCAGGCGGAAACAAAACTGAAGTGGTTTGACAATGGTAAGTATAAGGGGGTACCTTTTGAACAACACCGGTATATGTATGAAAATATTATGGATACTCTTGCAGGCAAGGCAGAATATTTAATTACCAAGGAGCAGAATTTGGAGGTTACAAAAGCCATTGAATGTTTTTATAAATCCGCCGAACTAGGCAGGGAAGTTCATGTAAAGGAGTTGGTGTAACATGATTAAAGCGGTCATTATCGGATTTGCACATATGCACGTAAATGAAATCGCCCTTTATATTCATGAACAACCGGATATTGAATTAATCGGTTGCGCGGACGTACCTCCGGAAGTACCGGAAAAAACAAAGGCACGGTACACAAGGGTTTGGAATTTAAAAAACGTCTCCGAAACCTATCATGTAAAAGTGTATGAGGATTATATCAGTATGTTGGACCAATTAAAACCCGATATTGCCTTTATATTAACAGAAAACTTTAGAAAGCCGGAGATTGTGGAAGAATGTGCAAAACGCGGTATTAATGTCAGCATTGAAAAGCCCATTGCCGTTTCACTGGCGGAAGCAAAAAAGATTAAGGCAAGCGTGGAAAGATACGGTATC
>Ga0134101_1001432_pt1 | contig 18837 bp, 12 predicted proteins | sample 12_3_2metaG_FD_94446 | JGI IMG/M metagenome (GOLD analysis project Ga0134101, IMG submission 94446) | Switchgrass degrading microbial communities from high solid loading bioreactors in New Hampshire, USA - 12_48_3.3_201_A2 metaG | ecosystem: Engineered > Bioreactor > Semi-continuous > Anaerobic...
AGCGGAGCGCGACTGCAGCACGGGCTTGTCGTTAACCCGAAGGCTTCAAATTTCAATCCACGCGCTCCGAGCGGAGCGCGACCGTTTTGTTACCACTGTATGTCGGATAGCGTTTTCTCGATTTCAATCCACGCGCTCCGAGCGGAGCGCGACCCTGCCGAAATGCCTTTAAGCAGAGGGGTTTCGATTTCAATCCACGCGCTCCGAGCGGAGCGCGACCCTCGGCGTTTGCGGCTGTCGGCGTGAGCGTGGCATTTCAATCCACGCGCTCCGAGCGGAGCGCGACTCGATACGGACTTTGAAGCACATTGGATGCCGAAGATTTCAATCCACGCGCTCCGAGCGGAGCGCGACTATTTTGCCACCTTCTACAGTTTCTCCCTTGTCCGATTTCAATCCACGCGCTCCGAGCGGAGCGCGACTTTGACCTGCTGGACTACGGATGTTCGCCGCAGATTTCAATCCACGCGCTCCGAGCGGAGCGCGACGTTAATGGCAAAAAAAATAGCCCCTCCCGATCTGGATTTCAATCCACGCGCTCCGAGCGGAGCGCGACACTGCTCGTCACTCATCTTCCGTATGCGCTCGCCATTATTTCAATCCACGCGCTCCGAGCGGAGCGCGACTAGCGGCGGTGTAGCGCCCATCTGCTGTGTTGCCGCATTTCAATCCACGCGCTCCGAGCGGAGCGCGACTGCTGAGGAAAAGGCGGCTGAAGCGGCCGGTTTTGCAATTTCAATCCACGCGCTCCGAGCGGAGCGCGACATGACGACATCTTTGCCCATACAGTTGTTTGAGATTTCAATCCACGCGCTCCGAGCGGAGCGCGACTTTTCAACCGGAACGCCGTGGTCTCTCTGCTCGGTTATTTCAATCCACGCGCTCCGAGCGGAGCGCGACCACCGCCTCCGCCTGTAATCGCACCTGTAGCCGCAAATTTCAATCCACGCGCTCCGAGCGGAGCGCGACTTTTGACCTGCTGGACTACGGATGTTCGCCGCAAATTTCAATCCACGCGCTCCGAGCGGAGCGCGACTAGAACCTTGCATATTAGCCGGTTGTCCGGCGGGGGAATTTCAATCCACGCGCTCCGAGCGGAGCGCGACGGCTCGAAATCACCGTGAAACAGCTTGAAGAAAGATTTCAATCCACGCGCTCCGAGCGGAGCGCGACCATATCGTCATCACCCCCTTTGTAAAGCGGCATGGGCGATTTCAATCCACGCGCTCCGAGCGGAGCGCGACCATCTCACCTTAATTCAATCCCGTAGTCCTTCTTATTTCAATCCACGCGCTCCGAGCGGAGCGCGACCGTTAAGGTTGGCGACACCTACTTTACATACGAATTTCAATCCACGCGCTCCGAGCGGAGCGCGACTCGGGAACACTTGAAACGAAGCGGTGGAGTGGTTATTTCAATCCACGCGCTCCGAGCGGAGCGCGACTGCAGCACGGGCTTGTCGTTAACCCGAAGGCTTCAAATTTCAATCCACGCGCTCCGAGCGGAGCGCGACCTTAGCAAGCTCTAGCACTTCTTTTTCATAATCTGTATTTCAATCCACGCGCTCCGAGCGGAGCGCGACCAGGAAGGGCAAATACCGCGTTGCCAAGCGCGTTGCATTTCAATCCACGCGCTCCGAGCGGAGCGCGACAGCAATTTGCTTTGCGTATTTCTTATAAGATTCTATTTCAATCCACGCGCTCCGAGCGGAGCGCGACTGTGTGCTCGTGTTATGTAAGCGTCGATTTCCTCCTATTTCAATCCACGCGCTCCGAGCGGAGCGCGACGTTGCCACTGCTCGTACTCGCTCTTGGCCTGCTTATTTCAATCCACGCGCTCCGAGCGGAGCGCGACTTCAATTGTCAGTGCCTGCGGGTCAGCCAGCTCTTTATTTCAATCCACGCGCTCCGAGCGGAGCGCGACCAATATGTACACAATGTTAAACACTATGATAGGGGATTTCAATCCACGCGCTCCGAGCGGAGCGCGACTGTGTGGCTTGTACGGCCTGTTGAATTTCCGCTTATTTCAATCCACGCGCTCCGAGCGGAGCGCGACTACATCCGAACGGGCGAACAACAGCACCTCATGATTTCAATCCACGCGCTCCGAGCGGAGCGCGACCAACCGCACGTTCCAAATCCATGCGCTTTAACGTTTATTTCAATCCACGCGCTCCGAGCGGAGCGCGACTGTAGTCCTGGTAATTGTACACGAAGCTGTTTTCATTTCAATCCACGCGCTCCGAGCGGAGCGCGACAGAACTTCCTTAACAGCAAGCTTATTCCGCAGATCATTTCAATCCACGCGCTCCGAGCGGAGCGCGACGCGACGAGATTCACACAGAATGCGCCGCAGGCCGTTATTTCAATCCACGCGCTCCGAGCGGAGCGCGACCCGCCACGCGGCCGCGTAATGGCCCCCCGGCGCGGATTTCAATCCACGCGCTCCGAGCGGAGCGCGACGTGAACGAAAGAAAGAGTTTGCAACAACCTGTAGTATTTCAATCCACGCGCTCCGAGCGGAGCGCGACCGCCGGTTGTTCCGGCCCCGCATTACCCCGGCTGATTTCAATCCACGCGCTCCGAGCGGAGCGCGACATAAGCTTTCCTCCGACTTATAAATCAGGGTATATTTCAATCCACGCGCTCCGAGCGGAGCGCGACCGGGACGTAGTTCGTACCGGTGTCAAGTTTAGGAATATTTCAATCCACGCGCTCCGAGCGGAGCGCGACCAGTGCCTGCAAAGAATAGGTCTACATAATTACTATTTCAATCCACGCGCTCCGAGCGGAGCGCGACAATACCGTGGTCTGTTTGATTTATACAGCAGAAAGATTTCAATCCACGCGCTCCGAGCGGAGCGCGACTAGCATGTTGTTCAACCCGGCAAACAGGGTAGAGGTATTTCAATCCACGCGCTCCGAGCGGAGCGCGACCTCCGGGAATAAGTCCTTTCGATACCATATCCTGATTTCAATCCACGCGCTCCGAGCGGAGCGCGACGAGCCATATTTGCGCGCAATTACTCAGAACGGTATATTTCAATCCACGCGCTCCGAGCGGAGCGCGACGGAAGCCACAATAACAAAACCATAATACGGAGAAAGATTTCAATCCACGCGCTCCGAGCGGAGCGCGACCTCGATGTCCCGGACACTAGCGGTCTTACAAGCGTATTTCAATCCACGCGCTCCGAGCGGAGCGCGACGCCAGGCGAAAATAATCGAGTTTTTCACGTCAATTCGTATTTCAATCCACGCGCTCCGAGCGGAGCGCGACTTCGTTGGCACGATGCAGAACGGACAGGCGCGAGATTTCAATCCACGCGCTCCGAGCGGAGCGCGACTAGCGGTACTTTTTGTTTTTTATCGCATTGGGGCAATTTCAATCCACGCGCTCCGAGCGGAGCGCGACAACTCGCCATTGCGGAGCTTGCAGAAGCGCTCTTAGATTTCAATCCACGCGCTCCGAGCGGAGCGCGACATTGCAATCACGGCTGCAATAGCAGCAATAATCAATTTCAATCCACGCGCTCCGAGCGGAGCGCGACGCTGCCAAGCATGGTTGCGAAACCGATCTGGGCCGTCTGATTTCAATCCACGCGCTCCGAGCGGAGCGCGACTGCATCATCTGGAGCAACAGCAGCCATGAACGCATTTCAATCCACGCGCTCCGAGCGGAGCGCGACGGTAGCAAATGAGATAATCGTTGACACACAGCCTTTATTTCAATCCACGCGCTCCGAGCGGAGCGCGACATAGTTTGCGAATGCAGGAAGAAGGAACTTGAAAATTTCAATCCACGCGCTCCGAGCGGAGCGCGACCACGGGTTGAAGTGGTAATCGAAGATTATTAAGATTTCAATCCACGCGCTCCGAGCGGAGCGCGACGCTCACTGGACGGGGAAACTTGGGATGAAATGGCGATTTCAATCCACGCGCTCCGAGCGGAGCGCGACCGTCATTCCAAAGCTGGCGGCCTTGCTGAGGCCCATTTCAATCCACGCGCTCCGAGCGGAGCGCGACTATCGGACCTGGCCCGGTCATAGTCGTCAATTAATTTCAATCCACGCGCTCCGAGCGGAGCGCGACCTTGTGAAGTCTGTCTCATATTCAGATAAGCTGAATATTTCAATCCACGCGCTCCGAGCGGAGCGCGACTGAACTACAAGCACGTGCAGTCACGCGTATTGGCAATTTCAATCCACGCGCTCCGAGCGGAGCGCGACCATTAACTACCAGCGCTTATCCCAGTAGGTGTCAATTTCAATCCACGCGCTCCGAGCGGAGCGCGACAAGTCGCAGCTAAAGTTAGCCTTGTCGTCCACCGATTTCAATCCACGCGCTCCGAGCGGAGCGCGACCATCACCGGTCAGGTCCTCCCAGAACGGCATATTAATATTTCAATCCACGCGCTCCGAGCGGAGCGCGACCGCGGGCGACGGGGACTATGGCGCGTACTATACAATTTCAATCCACGCGCTCCGAGCGGAGCGCGACAGCACGTTGTCAGTGATGTTTGCCTGTAAGTTTCATTTCAATCCACGCGCTCCGAGCGGAGCGCGACTCCTGGCTTGCACCAGCGATGACAAACATCTTGTTATTTCAATCCACGCGCTCCGAGCGGAGCGCGACTAGGCGGCTCCGATGCCGCTGCCATCCTGGGATATTTCAATCCACGCGCTCCGAGCGGAGCGCGACCCGGAATCGCCGAAAAGGTACGGGTCTGACTGCTGATTTCAATCCACGCGCTCCGTGCGGAGCGCGACCTATCACCTCCAATTAGTAGGTAATGGCCCGTCTATTTCAATCCACGCGCTCCGTGCGGAGCGCGACGTTGGCGGCTTTTTTTTCGGTATTTCAACGATTTCATTTCAATCCACGCGCTCCGTGCGGAGCGCGACGGCGCGAGGGCCCCGCAGGGGCACGAGCAAGCCGGATTTCAATCCACGCGCTCCGTGCGGAGCGCGACCGCAAGATGTAGTATGCGCGTGTGGCGCGTCTGATTTCAATCCACGCGCTCCGTGCGGAGCGCGACGCAAAGAATGGCTATGAGACGCTGGTGTTCAGCATGATTTCAATCCACGCGCTCCGTGCGGAGCGCGACATGGAACAGTTGTACATCCTCAGCGAAACATCGGATTTCAATCCACGCGCTCCGTGCGGAGCGCGACTGTGCTGTACATCAAGGGTCCAGTCAAAAAGTAATTTCAATCCACGCGCTCCGTGCGGAGCGCGACTGCAAATCAGGCGGACTGCCGGCATACTCAAAAAATTTCAATCCACGCGCTCCGTGCGGAGCGCGACCCGACCAGGACAGCACGATATCCAAGGCTCAGGCTATTTCAATCCACGCGCTCCGTGCGGAGCGCGACCAGTATTGGTCGCCAGAGAAGCTACGCCTTTTGCATTTCAATCCACGCGCTCCGTGCGGAGCGCGACTTCTGTGGGGCTACGTCGGCCTGTTGAATTTCCGCTTATTTCAATCCACGCGCTCCGTGCGGAGCGCGACTCTACAGAAGAAAGTAAAGGAAAGGAAAGTAAAGAATTTCAATCCACGCGCTCCGTGCGGAGCGCGACTGCCAGGGTCATCGGGCGGGTAATTGTCCAATTTGATTTCAATCCACGCGCTCCGTGCGGAGCGCGACGTACTCAAAGCCGAGCATGTCGGCCAGCTCGTCAAATTTCAATCCACGCGCTCCGTGCGGAGCGCGACAGCTGGAATACAACAGCGACGCAAGCGACGACACCCATTTCAATCCACGCGCTCCGTGCGGAGCGCGACCGCACACCGGGCGGCATATTGCAAAGAATGGCGATTTCAATCCACGCGCTCCGTGCGGAGCGCGACTATACGGCGGAAGCGGGGAGATGGAGCTTGGAAATTTCAATCCACGCGCTCCGTGCGGAGCGCGACGGCAGAACGGCTCTCCCGTTCTCCTGAATATGAGATTTCAATCCACGCGCTCCGTGCGGAGCGCGACGACAAAACGCTTCGGCGGCATGATGGCATCGATGATTTCAATCCACGCGCTCCGTGCGGAGCGCGACTTTTTCCAGTCATCCACCTCCAGCTTGTTGTCGATATTTCAATCCACGCGCTCCGTGCGGAGCGCGACTGCCACCTAATAATGCTAAAAACGAACCAACTTTCAATTTCAATCCACGCGCTCCGTGCGGAGCGCGACCTACAACAATCAGTACTATTATTAACAGTGTCGGAATTTCAATCCACGCGCTCCGTGCGGAGCGCGACAGCAGTGCTTTGATTGCGGACGCTTTTTGTGCTGGTATTTCAATCCACGCGCTCCGTGCGGAGCGCGACTTGGCAGTACAAAGGCGCAGGCAGCAGCTATAAACATTTCAATCCACGCGCTCCGTGCGGAGCGCGACGATGGCACAACCTTCGATTTTCAGGTCTACAACGATTTCAATCCACGCGCTCCGTGCGGAGCGCGACGTCTTTGATACGATCTACTGCGCGTCGCCGCACATTTCAATCCACGCGCTCCGTGCGGAGCGCGACATCAGGGCATCACTGCCTGTAGCGTTGTAGTCAAATTTCAATCCACGCGCTCCGTGCGGAGCGCGACGCACAAGCCTATTACGTGAAACTTGCCCTAAATCCATTTCAATCCACGCGCTCCGTGCGGAGCGCGACGCTTGTGTCGAACGCCGAAAACGCACAGCTTGCTATTTCAATCCACGCGCTCCGTGCGGAGCGCGACGGCGTTAATCGGTTCAAGGAAGCCGATGGACATATTTCAATCCACGCGCTCCGTGCGGAGCGCGACCTATCGGCATAACCCTGCGCCTGTGCCGCAGATACGATTTCAATCCACGCGCTCCGTGCGGAGCGCGACTCAGGAAATTCGGCACAAGAAAACTGGATGCCTGGATTTCAATCCACGCGCTCCGTGCGGAGCGCGACATCAACGGAGCGGCGGCCACAAAGACCAAGCAAATTTCAATCCACGCGCTCCGTGCGGAGCGCGACACAAACTACAGCGTTATAAATTGCTGGTTATAGATATTTCAATCCACGCGCTCCGTGCGGAGCGCGACCTCGTTTGCTTCGCTAGCTTATCATCTAGGGCTATTTCAATCCACGCGCTCCGTGCGGAGCGCGACGGCGAAAGCATTACAGTTACAGCGCCAACAGAAAAAATTTCAATCCACGCGCTCCGTGCGGAGCGCGACAGTGCTAAGACTGGATGCCGCAACTGTGCCAGCAAATTTCAATCCACGCGCTCCGTGCGGAGCGCGACTTGCAACAACCTGTAGTGAGGCCGCCGCCCTGATTATTTCAATCCACGCGCTCCGTGCGGAGCGCGACTGTAAGGAAAGTAATAAAAAAAGGCGGAAAAGTGTGATTTCAATCCACGCGCTCCGTGCGGAGCGCGACGTCTTATTTGACGCAGTATGGGCGCGGAGATGTCAATTTCAATCCACGCGCTCCGTGCGGAGCGCGACAATTGTCCAATGCCAATGAAAGTTATGTCAGCAAATTTCAATCCACGCGCTCCGTGCGGAGCGCGACTCTAATGGGCATTTGATTATCGACGAAGCTGGAATAATTTCAATCCACGCGCTCCGTGCGGAGCGCGACACTCCTATGGGCGGCTACTACGACCCGCCCATAGATTTCAATCCACGCGCTCCGTGCGGAGCGCGACAAATTGTCCAATGCCAATGAAAGTTATGTCAGCAAATTTCAATCCACGCGCTCCGTGCGGAGCGCGACTTGCAATAATTTTCGGGATATTTAAGCTGATTATATTTCAATCCACGCGCTCCGTGCGGAGCGCGACGATGCCTTAGAGGTGCTTCGGAAGAAAAGTGACATTTCAATCCACGCGCTCCGTGCGGAGCGCGACCGTACCGCGATATTTTGACGTTCAAAATTGACGCCATTTCAATCCACGCGCTCCGTGCGGAGCGCGACATCATAGAAGGGACGGCGAAAATATGAAAAAGCTATTTCAATCCACGCGCTCCGTGCGGAGCGCGACCGGCACGTTCACCGGCATCGTCACAGCGCAGAGCAACACATTTCAATCCACGCGCTCCGTGCGGAGCGCGACGGACTACAAAAACCTGCAAGGCCTTGGCTATAACATTTCAATCCACGCGCTCCGTGCGGAGCGCGACCTGGGTCCGAGCCGCATGGCGGCGCCTGTAGGAGGATTTCAATCCACGCGCTCCGTGCGGAGCGCGACGAAAACGTCATGTCGCCAAAGATGGACAGATACCTTATTTCAATCCACGCGCTCCGTGCGGAGCGCGACTTCCATGATGTCGATAGTGGCGAGCAGGGAATTATTTCAATCCACGCGCTCCGTGCGGAGCGCGACTCGCGCTTTTCGCCGGCGCGGATGAAATCGTTGTTATTTCAATCCACGCGCTCCGTGCGGAGCGCGACCCTGCCACTACCTGGGCCAAATCAAGATAATCCGAAACATTTCAATCCACGCGCTCCGTGCGGAGCGCGACAACTTCTACATACACAAGGCGTTCATTGAGGCGATTTCAATCCACGCGCTCCGTGCGGAGCGCGACCGCAAAAATTAATAACAGAATATCACTCGATTTGTAAACCTTTAATAAATAAAGCAGATTATTGGTTTACATAATTAACTCCTGTTGCTCTACAAACACGGTTATCTTCAAAGAATCGCGTGCGAACATTACTGTGTCGATATGTTCACCGCCCTTTCGCACTATTACAGAATTAATGTGTCTTCAACCCGTATCGTTCTCTTCGCGCCAAAATGTTCAACTTTTGTTGAATACCGATCGCCCAAGTTGTACAGCCGCAGACTGTCTGCATCAGGGTCGATTATTTTGAGCAGATCGTGTTTGAGTTTTTCATATTGGGTCATATCAACCACACACTCAAACACCGAGCTCTGAACCCTGATGCCGCAGTTTTCACATCTTTTAGCTACCTTCCTCAGGCGTTTCTGGCCAGACGGCGACGTGATGTTAATGTCATAAGTCACCAGAATCAACATCGACTGTCCTCATTTCAATACTCACTTCCAGAGAAACGGGGGGTATGCGTCAAGGTCTCCACGCATGTACCGCGCCAGTAACATTGCTTGTGCATACGGAACAAGCCCCCATGGGATTTTTTCCTTAAGAAATGGATGTGTCAGTTGTTCTTGCTTGTGCCGTTGCCATGCTGCCAACAATTTCTGTCGCGCATCATCCTTGAGATATACGGCCCCGTTTTCCTTTGTTTGAAAATCACCAGGTACAATGCTGCCAAGATTAATGAGTGACAGGACAAAGCGGTCAGCTAGTGGGGCGCGGAGCTCCTCAATTAAGTCAAGCGCTAATGACTTCCGTCCCGGCCGGATTTGATGAAGAAACCCTATGCAAGGATCTAAGCCGACCGTTTCAAGTGCAGAGGCAACGTCGCTGTAAAGTAATGTATAGCATAATGACAGCATCGCATTAACGGCGTCGAGCGGCGGCCTCCGGCTCCGTCCGCAAAACCGGAAACCTTCTTTATTGCGTAAAATCAACTCATTGAATACGTCAAAATACGCTTTGGCCGCCGATCCTTCCAGCCCCATCAGGCCGTCCAGTGATACACCGTCTTCCAGGTCTGCAAGAGTATCCTTTAAGCGGGTGATAGCGTCAAGGAGCAACTGCTTGTTGACGCGCTGCGGGTGATCCCGGAGCGTTCGCTCAATTACCCAGCGGCTGTTGTAGACCTTTCCAATTAAAAACATCCGGCCAAGACCCGCTGAGTGAATCGGATCACAGCTCCATATAAGTTGCGTCTGCCTAAGGACAACATTGCCCCGCGTCGGGCCGCATGTCCTGGCGAGGAATCTCCCTCCTGGCGTAAGAAACGTAAGGTCAATTCCTCGTTCGGCACAAGCACCCATCAGCGCCGGACTTGCTCCCTTATACCCGAAATATACGATTCCCTCGATATTATGCAGCGGTATGCGCCCAAGCGCGGTTTCCCCCTGCGAGACAACAACCGTTTCGCCATCGAGCGACAGATAGCTGTCAGCAGTTGTGACATAGAGCGTATTAAGGAGTTTTCTCACAATAATCCTCCCGCAGTTTTTGCCGGACATATACCGCTGCTGAGGCCTTCGTCAGCAGTTGGGGTTGACAAAGCTCCTGTAGCGAACAACTCTGACAGGCTTTGCGCGGTTTTACCTTTGGGGTATATCGGCGCTCCATCAGGCTGTGCATCTCATTGAGCGCCTTAATAACGCTATTCCGCAGCTGAGTATCAAACGTCACGGTTTCCCGCCTGCGGATACTTGCGTAATAAACAGCCCCCTCCGGTATATCTGTGCAGAACATCTCTTCAAGGCACATTGCCTGGGCACACAGCTGCAAGTTATCCGAGCCCGTCTCCTCCGGTTTGCCGTGCTTATATTCAACGGGGAAAATACGATACGTACCCGGGCGGCCTGCAATCGGGACCCCGTTTTCGCATTCCTCCAGTTCGACCATATCGCACACCCCGGTTACCCCCAGTCTGTAGGATTTAACAGCCATACCGCGCGAGAGGAGCAGCCGGCCACGTTTTTCGGTAAATCCCTCGTCGTGCACCCGTTCGTGCAAAAAGTGCCCGTCCTGCGTCAGCACATTTTCCTGCCAGAGTTGTTCGATATGGATCAGGGCCCACCTCCGGCGACAGAAGGCAAAATGTCGCAATCCAGAAATCAAAAGAAATTCCGATTCGTCATACGCCATCGATGACAATGGCCTCCAGCCCCGGCAGCTCCGTCAGAGTAATGTTGCCCTCAGAGTCGACGTGGAGGCTGCGATGTACCCGCGCGGAGGAATACTGCCCGTTTTTGCAGTTATGCTTCCACCACACAAGCTTGAGAACCTCCATGCTGCCCTCAGGCCTTGCAGACGACGCGTCATTGACGAAAAGCGTCCTCATGGCTTCTTTGAGCACCTCGGCATCCTCGTCGGAAAAGCCCGTTTTCTCAGCCAGCTGCACGTTGATTGAGCCGAAAGTCACGTAGATGCCCTTGTCCACACGGTGTTTCATGCCCATAGTGTCCGGGGTCTTTTTATCTGGATTTGTCTTATTCGTCTCGAGATTGACGGATTTTGTAATCTGAAGCGAAGTGATTTCAACCGGGTCAACGGAAAAAGCCGACTGGATGGTAACGGGCCCGCGGACGGGGATTGACGTCCCGCTTGCGTCGTCGCCTTTTGAAAAAGCGAAAACCTGCCCGAAGGCGCGCACGTCGAACCAGATTTCACACGCTTTTTTCGCATAACCTTCGCTGTCTTTGTCTTTCTTCAGCCGGACCAGCTCCGGGACACTGTCGGCCCGGTCCTTCAGGCTTCTGTAGGGATCCACGCGCTTGTCGTCGGACTGGACGAAGATGGGCTGTCCCATATCGAGAAGCCTGTTTCGAATTTTGCGCTTTAAGCATACGTCGGAGATTTCGCCGCGGCCGTCAAAAGTGGTGCGCGGCCGGTTGCCGTCAAGAGGGTCGCCGTTCGGATTCGCGTTCCTTACGGAAATCACCAGAGCAAAATCGATTTTATTCGTCAGCGCTGCCATTGTTTTCATCCTCCTCATTCATGGTCATTGATTTCAGAGTCTTGTCGTTTTTCGAATAAAGCTTCCTTTTCTGATTTGAATAGCCTTCGAGGAACCGTCCGTCGAGAGGTTTTTGAAGCGCCATATCCCCGGGCTCGAAAAGATTGGTTATATCGTCCATAAGCCGCGTGAAATAGGTGCCGTTTTTCAGTTTTCTCAGGTACGGAATAATCAGCCCGCTGCGCAGGGTGTTCCACGTCTCCAGAGGGCGCTGCTGAAAGCGCTGCATATACCGAACGGCGTTCGTCTGACGGCCCTTTTCCTGACCTGACAGGGCCAATTCTTCAACGACATCCGCCACGGCAAGCAACCGCCCGAACAAGTAGTTTCGTTCCGTGCTGCTTTCGTCAAGTTCCATTGGATGAACCTCCTCTTTGTCCATATAGTACTTGCGGATGAGCGCGCAGGCGATGGCTACCGCCCTTTCCCAGCCTTCCTTATCCCAGGAATCGCTTTCCTTTCGGAAGCCGGCCGGATTGACGGCGCGGCGAAACGCCGCCATCATTATGTCGGGCGGAAGCGGCCGGCGCGCGGTGATGCATGGAATCAGGCGCTTTGACAGCTGGCGTTTGAGTTTTCTGTCTCCATCGCCGCCCCGCTCGCCGTATATAAGGTCCCCAATCTCCTGCGGCAGCGGCGTTCTGGGCTTTTCCTCTAACGTGTCTTGTCGTTTCATCGGCCACTTGCAGGTGTTGTACCAGTAGCGTAGATTCTGGAGATAGTCCAGAATATCAAGCTCCTGATAATACGCTATGGACGCCCTGCCGTTGCCGGTGGTGGAGTCGAGCACCATGACGACGGCTTCCGAATGCTCTCCACGCGCCCGCTTTTCTCTTGCCTCTTCCTCCAGCTCCTTCAGCAGTCTGTTGTCATAGCCGTGGCTTCCGTCGGCGACGGCCTTTGCCTGCCTTGCCATTGTTCTAACCTGCGGCTTTGTTTCCTCCGGCAGCGGCGCGAACTCATCATCCTCCGGGTCAAATTCCGTAATATCCGGGAGAATTTCCGCCCCTGTCCCCCATGTCAGCAGGACCGTATTCCGATCGAGATACCTCCCCTGACGCCTTATAAGCCATTTGAGCGTGTTGTGCGCTTTCAGCGTCGCTTCGGCACTGACCGATACGGCGTTTTTGGTGCTGCCAATAAAAATGCCTTCACAATTACGGTCTATTGTCATTGAAATCAGTAACAATGTACCTAAGGCGGTGGGGTGCTTAGTCGTTATGGGCAGTGTTTGACCCAAGGCATAGCATAATGATTTATCCATTGCACCTAGACAGTTTTTTTCAAAATACTTCTGCCAGCTATCAAGTACGGACGCATTACGCCACAGCTCATTTGGCTGCGCGCCGAGAACACAGAAACGGACACCGTCACCGTCACTGTCCTTCCACTTTACCTTTTTCTCAGACAATGCCTTCTCAATATCGTCCTTCAAAGTCCCCTTCGCAAGATAGCTATGAACGGCATGTACCGCCTTTGGGGCGCCAAAATTGCACCAGTCGGACAGAATCTTCATTTGCTCGTCCGTTCCAAGATATTTGATGCTGTCAAATATCGGGTGCGGTGACACAGGGTTCTGCCGGGCTACACCGGACTTCAGTGTACACGGCACCAAAATGTCCTGCCTTCCGGCGAGCGTTCGGCATCGACAAAGTCCCCGCCGGCGCTAAGCGTCACCGTAAGCGCCATCTCACCCGCAATAAACCCCGGCACAGGCAGGGGGTTGGGGGCGTCGGGCGACACCGCATCCGTCCGCGCGGCGTTTTCGTACGTCTCGCAGAGTTTTTGAATCCAGCTCACAATTCACCCGCCTCCTCAGCGATGGCCCGAAGTTCATCGTCGTCGTCGATGAGCGACGCGTTTTTGCCAAGCACGAACTGTTTTGCTTTCACGCCTGTACGGATAATGCGCAGGGGGTAACGGTCGTCTCCCTCTTTGAAGACCTCGGGGCGCGGGAATTTAATGCGTCCGTCCTTCATGACGACATGCCAGAACCGAACGCCAATTTCGTCCCGCCCCGTCTCGTCGGGATAGTTGAAGCCGTGGAACATCAGACCCAGGGACAGCTCGCCGTAATTGTCGTAGTAGCCTTCGCCCTCATCGAATTTACACGGCACCACATATCCCTGACACTCCCGCGTCCCCAGAAAGATGTCGCGCCGCCCGCCGCGTTCCACCATCCGCTTTGCGATGTTATGGTGCTTGTTCTCATTTCGGTCCTGTTCAAACTCAGGGCGGTACTTGTTAAACTCAAAATGCGCGCGGACGCGATATCGCACGTCGCGCAGGTAGGTATAAATCGCCAGTGCCGGCTTCTTTTCATCCACCAGATTTATCGGGCGCATATTTTTCGATTCCGTTCGGATCGGGTTCATAACGCGCACTTCGTCCACATACCAGATAATCGTCGGCTTCCAATAGATGGACTCCACAATTCCTTTCAGCGCCTGATAAGTCGGCACCAGCATCGTGCATTTTTCTCCGCCTACCTTTGTGAGCGGGTCGGTAAACAAGGCGTAACGGCCGTAGACTTCAAACTCAATCTGATTCCGCAAGATGCCACCTCCTTCCCTTTGCGCGATCTGCCTGTCCATACCTGAGTCCCTCCTTTCAGCAGATGTTTTCAATAGTTGAGAAAGCCCATTTCCTGCTCCTGCCTTATGAGCCCAAGCGCCTTCGAGTCGTAATACGCCTCCCTGATTGCATAAAGGCCCGTTTCACCCAGCGGGAACAAAACCCCGTCGCGGGCAAGGCGTTGTATCGCGCTTCGACGGATGGCCACGGAATAAAGCTGCGCCTGACGCAGTGTCCGTATCCGCTCCCTGAGCGGCTGCTCGGCGCACAAAAGCGCGGCAAGCTCTCTCCCCTTCCCGTAAGGTGTTAAAACGTTAACCGTATCCTCGTCAATGACACGAAATGCATTCCCCGCCGTGCTGAACGCCTGAAAAAGCCTTAGGTCTTTACACTTTCGTCCTGTCTGAGGGTCAAACTCCGTTTCTTTCCGAAGTTCCTGATTGGAACCGAGCATGTCCGTCAGGGTAATCTCAAGTTTTTTGTCCCAGAAATAATCAAAATGCTTAGCCGGATAACTCTGCTCTTCACAGGACAGGTACTGCTCAAACACCTCGGGAGAGTCGAGCGCCGCGCCCTCGCCTTCGGCACATAACTGAACGGCTGAGAGCGTTGCTCTGAGACCTTTGGAGATTTCCTCCAGCGGCCCGAGGTTTTCGGCGGTAAGATGCCATACATAAACGTCGCCGCCGTCCGGCCAGTCGAAATGCCTGTTGCAGCGGCCCGCCGCCTGCAATATGCTGGGCAAGCCCGCGAGGCTGCGAACAACGCAGGGAAAACTGATATCCACCCCGGCTTCGATGAGCATGGTGGATACACAAATAACACGACGCTTTTTCTCCTTAAGCAGACGTTTCATCCGTTCTATCTGGCTCAGGCGGTGCGCCGGGCAAAGGTTGGTGCTCAAGTGGATGCATTCCGCATCAAGCTGCGACGCGCTGATCAAGTTTTCGATGAAACCGAACAGCTTTGCGGCAACCGCTTTGGTATTGACAATGACCAACACGGATCCGTATCGCTCCGCGAGCGCGGCGATATCCCTGGCCGCCTCATCGTTATTGCGCGGGCGGCGGGTCTCGTCAATCAGCTTTGTTCTTTTAAGTACACTTGTCATCTCATCCGACAACTTATCGGGCAGAAGCGGTTGAGACGGCAGATTCAGCTTCGGCTGCGTCGCCGTACAAAGCAGCACCGTGCAGTCGAGCACCGAAGCAAGAAATTGCATGGCTCTTTCAAAGAGCGTTCGGCAGTGCTTCGGGAGCGCCTGAATCTCGTCAAAGATGAGCACGGACCTGGCCAGCCGGTGCAACCTGCGGGCGCACGTGTTTTCGGCGCGGTAGAGCGTATCCATAAACTGCACAACAGACGTCATGATAATCGGCGCGTCCCAGCGCTCCGTCAGCAAAAGGTGTTCCTGCTCCTTCCGCTCGCCATCCTCGCCTTCACGCTCTGAGGTAAAAACGCCGTAATGCTCAAGTATCCCGGGGTAACCGTCGAGAGCCCGCCGCAGCTCGTCGCTGTTTTGCTCCAATATGGTGTTGTAAGGGATGATATACAAAATGCGCGAGCGATTTTCCGTCACCGCGGCATGGTTTAGAGCATAACGAAGGCTTGAGAGCGTTTTACCGCCACCGGTCGGCACAGTCAGCGTGTATATGCCCGGCGGGTAAACCGCCGCATCCTTACAGGCGTCGGATATTTTCCCGCGGATTTGTCCGATAACGGACTCTCTGCTATATCCTTTCAGCCGGCGCTCCAATCTCTCCGACAAATCATGCCAGTCTGTCCGCTCCTCCTCCTGGAAGGGATCCTCATTCTTTTCAAAGCAGGCGGTATCCCAGCGGTCGGCATCCACAACAATGCTGAGCAGGATCCGGGCAAGCATCCCCTGCGTATACGGCCAAAGCTGACGTTCCATACGGCGCAGCAGCGTCGCCACCTCGCTGCATGCCTTTTGAAACAAGTCGTCCAGCTCCGTTTCCGTTGCGATTTCCTTTAAAAAGAAAGACACCGCTTCCTGGTACTGGAGCCTGTCCTTGTCTTGCCGGAGACTGTCTAAATAAGGAGAATGCGTATCGGGGCCGACACAGTCCGGCAAACCGCCGTGATGCCCCCGAACGGCCAGAGACAATATCTGCGCCGTTATGGCTTCGAGGTTCTTTCCGCTGCCATACCAGCGTTCATACGCATAAATCGCACCTGTCGGCGTATGATAAACGCTTCCTCGTTTCGCCGTATCATACGGATTGAGTGCCGCCTTTTTGAGATATTCCTGAAAATTGGAGCTTCCTTTTCCCATATCGTGAAGAAGGCCGGCAAGTCTGGCCGCAGATTCCAGGCCGACATTTTTACCGCTCCGCTGCGAAAGCAGACTTACATTTATTAAATGATCTTTCAGCATTTGCTCTGCTTTATCCTGCTTTCGAATATGTGCAAGCATGTCTGACCTCCTCCCGCGCTTTAAGCAGGCGGAAAAAGCGATTCATTTCGCGTGCGCTCGACAGTTTCAGTATATTTCCATTTATGGGTTATTTCAACAACTTTCCTCTTTAGTGCGATGATTTTGTGACAATAAAACCCACAAGCCATTTGCACTGTCGCGCCACAAGCAAGCAAAAAAACAAAAACCCCTGTAACCGTAACGGTTACAGGGGTTTATGTTGACTTTTTTTCCGCGATTACCTCAATCCAAACTGAGCCTTAGCAACAGCTCTCCCGCCTTGGAAAGTAACAATAGCGTTTCCTCCTAATGAGTTGCCCTCCCACATATAGAGCTCTGTTACATATGTAAATCCCATACCTAAGTCAGCTCGTGAAAGCAGCTCCCCACCGCTGCCCAATATTTCGCAGACTTCCCGATACGTCATGCCCATTTCTATTGCGTCAAACTGGGCAAGCGTAATTTTATCCTGCTGATATACGACTTCCGCAGGTTCCCTTGGCATTACACACACCAGTACGATTGAGATTACTAAGAAGACAGCCGAGATTGGTAAAAGGATACAAGCAAGTCTTCTCCTTATCTGCTTTGACTTAACAGCAGAAAAGCCGCACTTTGGACAATAATAGCTATTAAGCCATGCACCGCACCGAATACATCTTTTGTCTATATTGTCGCTGGGCGCCGTAGGGCATCCGCAATGAACACACTGCTGTGATTTATCGCTGATTTCCTTGCCGCATTCCCGGCAGTTTATGAGCGCCATCCTTATGCCCCCTTCGTGTGATTGGTTTCGCGTGTCTTCGACAGTTTAAGTATATTCCAGTATCAGGAATTTTCAACTAGTAGCTTTCTAACTACGACCGTTTTACGACACCAAATCACGCATAGATACACTGGCGCAATAATACAGATAGCAAAAACCCCTGTAACCGTAACGGTTACAGGGGTTTGCAGATGACCCGTCGGAGATTCGAACTCCGGACACCCTGCTTAAAAGGCAGGTGCTCTGCCTGCTGAGCTAACGGGTCACACCAGCTGGGATGGCAGGAATCGAACCTGCGAATGCCAGAGTCAAAGTCTGGTGCCTTACCGCTTGGCGACATCCCAATATCGCACGCTCTGGCTATCCGGGTAAAAAAGGCATTTATTATTCAGCCCTTCCGGATCGGAAGGACTGAATGTTAAGGGTGGGAGAAGGGACTCGAACCCTCGACCCCCGGATCCACAATCCGATGCTCTAACCGACTGAGCTACACCCACCATTTGGGACATTCTATATGCTTGTCTTCCCCACCGGGAACGCATTATGCTGCCCCTGACGGGGCTTTTGGCACGCCAAAAGGGATTCGAACCCCTGACCTACTGCTTAGAAGGCAGTTGCTCTATCCAGCTGAGCTATTGGCGCGTATATCGAAAAAAGAGCGGGTGATGGGAATCGAACCCACGCGGCCAGCTTGGAAGGCTGGAATTCTACCACTGAACTACACCCGCATTATCGCCCCGTCTCTTTTCGCCACACTCACGCGGTGTGACAGCTTAAAGATAATAGCATTGTTTCGCTATCTTGTCAACAGGTTTTTATCGCAATAAGCGCACTGCCCGGGCGCGCCAGGTTTTGCCAGTTTCGGCAGATACGGCTCTTTTTTCGTGATGCACCGCTCGTTGACGCACACGCCCTCCGTGTTGTCCCGCAACGGCTCTGCCGGGATGCGCGGCATGTGCGTCATCTTGTAAAGCAGCGCCATGCGGATAAACATGCCCAGCCGCGCCTGCTCGAAATACGCCGCGCGCGGGTCGTCGTCCACGTCCCGGGCGATCTCCTCAAGGCGCGGCAGCGGGTGCATGACGAGCAGGTCCTCCTTTGCGGCCATGAGCTTGCGCCGGTTGAGGATAAAGACGTTTTTAAGACGCTCGTATTTGGCGGGGTCGTCAAACCGCTCGCGCTGCACGCGGGTCATGTAGAGAATGTCAAGCTGCGGGAGAACGGACTCGAGGTTCGTCGTCTCGATGTACTTCTGGTTGAGCTGCTTGAGGTGCGCAAGCATATAGTCGGGGATCGACAGCTCCCGCGGCGAGATGAGGTAGAAGCTGATCTCGGGGAACCGGGACAGGGCCAGCACGAGGGAGTGGATCGTCCGCCCGTAGAGCAGGTCCCCGCAGAGCCCGACGGTGAGCTTTTCAATCGCGCCGCGCTTCCGGCGGATGGTCGTCAGGTCCGTGAG
>Ga0134101_1001460_pt1 | contig 18445 bp, 23 predicted proteins | sample 12_3_2metaG_FD_94446 | JGI IMG/M metagenome (GOLD analysis project Ga0134101, IMG submission 94446) | Switchgrass degrading microbial communities from high solid loading bioreactors in New Hampshire, USA - 12_48_3.3_201_A2 metaG | ecosystem: Engineered > Bioreactor > Semi-continuous > Anaerobic...
AACCTGCACCTGAATGCCGATTCCGAGAGGCCTTCTCTCATCTCTTACAAAGCATGATTTGATTGCGTCCTTCATTCCCCCTCTCATCGCAATCAATCTTCAGGACACACTTTTACGCTTACGTTTATCCAAAGGCTAAATACCCATGCTGCATAGTGCATTTCTACCGAAATGTTTTTACAGTTACACCACCTTCCAAGGTAAAAGAAGTAGCTCCAATGCTAAAAGTTATTCATGCACAAGAATCTAGAGATGCAGAAGGGCAATGCAAATTTCCCTATTCTAACCCTTTTTATAACAACATTCTTTCATATAATCCAGTATTGATATAATAATATATGCTATAAATCCTATTGCAATTAATATATCATTGCCACTGATACTTTATTATATAAGATTTAGTGAATCTACTCGTTCTAAATTTGAACCTGTATTTCATCGTTGTCAACTTCAACCTCTACCATTGAACGGATAGGCTCATAAATAGGTATATCTTGATCAATAGCTTCAAAACTTGCCACCAAAAAGTATTTTGCTTTAAACAACGCTCCCCAACCTTTGTGACCACGAACTGCAATGCAAAAAGCATCGCTTAATTGATTAGATTTAATAACTTCCCAATATTTTTGCAAAGTTCTTTTTTCTAGAAAAGTTAGAAGTAATTCCTCTATTAATTACATCTCCAATTACCCATTCGAAATTTCCATCATCATCAATAGAACTACCAGTTTCAAATATTCGGCGAGTAAATGTAGTGTAATCTTCGCCTATTCTGCTACAACACCAGTCAAGCCATGTTGATAAATAACTCTTCACACCTCGCCTCGTTCTCCTTGGTTTTGCTGAATATGATAAAGTTATTTCTACGAGTACATTGAAATTTTCGCCTACACTACTCAATTCTTCTGGAATTGGCACTCTGAAAATATGTGCCTCTCCTTCACCAATTTCTAATATATTCTCTATAATAAATGTAATTCTATATTCACTATTTTGCGTTGCTCTTGTTACATCAGGAATACCATATCCAATTGTTCTAAATATTCCAGGATATTTGTCTTTTTCAGATGTAATTGCCCATTCTGGCCAATGTGCGGACTGAGCAATTAATGCACAATAAAGTAACGATGGTGTATTTGGAAATATTCTATCTACTTCTCCTCCTACAAAAAAGCCATTATCAAATCTGCCAGCTCACCCATCCTGATCTTTGCTCAAAATTCATACAAAAATATACCCCGATATATTCCAATTAACACATATCAAGGGCATATTCGAGTTGGCAGATTTGCCGAAACTCAGCATCTTCAAGGCTTTATAAACTTTATTTTTTGGGTATCCATGCCGCACACTCCGCATGGCACGAATTGATAACGGTAGACTTTAGATATGCTGCCGGTTACAATTGCTTCTTTCTAAATATAACCACCGAAAGGAACACAAAAATCAATGAAAGCAAACAGGAAATCATGATAGTGCTATAAAGAGAAGACACCTCTACGGAATTCATAATCAATCCCATATTATCCGTCGCTAAAGAAATGGGGTTGTACCTATGCACATTGGGTATGATGTTCATAATCATACATACAACCACGACGGCACCTGTTATCAGAAGGCCTCCATAACTGTTTCCTGTCAATGTGGCTGAAAATAATAACGCTGCCAGTAAAAACAAGCCAAACAGCCATAGACAAAACACAGAAAACAGAAGATTGGATGTTTCACCCTGCGGGAAAAGATACACCGTATAGCCGTAAGTCAGCCCGAAGCATAGGACAATGCTTATCGTCCATACCAAAACCATGCAGGTGTATTTTGAAAGTATGACCGCTGTTCTGGACAAACCTTTTGTCAGCAAATTGATAAGGGTTCCTTTTGACAGTTCGGATGATAAAACCCCGCTAAACAGAATCACCATAACTATAAGTCCCATTTGCGTCGCATTTTTGAAAAACTGTGTCCAGGCATCATAGGCCGACGGTTCCGGTAACGTTATGACTACACCGTCGGTTATAAAGCTTTTAACAATTTCAGGCATCAATTTTGCTATAAGGGGATTGGTGATTCCGAAAACTGCAAAAATTATTAGCATAATGAATAGTTTATAGGTTTTTGCGTATTCAAACAACTCTTTCTTCAAAAATGCCAAATAGCCTTTCATCGAACCACCTCCATAAATAAGCTTTCCAAAGTCGGTTCCATCACTGCGAATTTCAACGGAACAATGCGCTTTTGCGATAGCACACCCAGTAGAAAATGGCCGTCCATATCGCAATCTTTCATAAGCACCTTTACCGTGCTTCCATCGCGGGACAGACTGATTAACGGCTGCTTCAGCTCTTCCGCATTTTCGAAACAGGAAGCTGTTTCTTCGCTCTCGAACTCAAGGATAAAACCGTGGAGCCTATGACGCTCCTTTATTTCGGAAAGTGTACCGCAAAGCGCAAGCTTCCCGTCATGCAATACCGCAATACGGTCGCATATCCTTTCAACATCCGACAGAATATGGGTCGAAAATACGATGGTCGTTTTCCCTTTTGCCGCAAGCAAAATATCGAGTATTTCTTTTCTACCGATGGGATCAAGCGCTGATGTAGGCTCATCGCAGATTAGGAGCTTTGGCTCATTGAGCAAGGCCTGGGCAATACCAAGGCGCTGCTTCATTCCTCTGGAAAACCCGCCAATTCTCTTTTTTTGGTCTTTCAGCCCCACAAGCTCCAGTAATTCCTCGCTCTTTGACTTGATACGGGTCTTCGAAAGGCCGGCTATCTCGCCACACAGCTTCAAATATTCCATTGGATTCATGTACCCATAAAACTCCGGAACATCCGGGAGAAAACCAATGTGGCGGTTGGCTTTGGATTCGCCATACGTAACCTTTTCACCGCATACGGTTACAGAACCGCTGTCCGGCTTCAATAACCCAAGAATAATTTTCATTGTTGTTGTTTTACCTGCGCCGTTCTGCCCGACAAATCCGAATATAGAATGCTCGGGAACGTCCATGTCCAATCCCTTCAACACCTCACGGTTTCCAAAGCTCTTGTAGAGCTGTTTGATTTCCAAGACACCCATTTATTCCTCACCTCTACCGAACGCAAAGTATAAGGCCGGACCGATAAACTGTATAAACAGAACGACCAAAACCCACATCACTTTATTTCCGAAACGGTAACGGGGATGGCGCAACACATGTACAAGTGCAGTAATAGCAAGTGCAAGCTGTGCAATCACCAACGGAACAAGAAACGGTAAATATTCTTTCAATGTAGCCAAATCCATGATTTACTCCTCCTTTAATATTATATTGATTTCATTTCTTTAATAATGCGTCCTGTTGCTAACAGTTATTCTTCAGTTTTTCTGCTATCCTCTTAAATCGAATTTCATCAGCCAATGTTGAAAACACAGGGTTATTTATGACTCCGTCGGCTATGCTCTTTCGTATAATTTTCTCATTCCTTGGAGGAGCAATTCCTAAATTGAGTTCCTCAATCCACTGATCTATCAGATTAAAATATTCATCTCCTTTTAACTGCAACGGATAAATATCACCGGTGACAAGCTCTGTATATTTCTCAAGTATTTCCAGGGCCCTTTCTTTACTTCCAAGCATCATGTATCCCTGAGCAGCAACGTTGTAGAGCATTATGAGAAACGAAGGATGAAGCTTTTTTAAGTCAAAGGCTTCAGCAATGTCATTTGCACGCTTCAGCGTTTTATCAAACTGTTCGGGGTTGTCTGTACAAAGAATGAGATAATCGGTTAATGCTTTAAAGAGATTACACATATGCTGATATATAGCAACTTGTAATATCATTTTGGCTTCGTTTGATTTGCCGACCATTTGATAGGCCGAAGCAAGAAGCGTTTCATTGGAAATGATTTTTTTCCTTGTTCCCTCCAAAAGTTCAATTACTTCGTTCGGATTTCCCATCATCAAAGCGCAGTATGCCTCCATACATATGGAAAGCTGCACAAGCTCCGCATCTTCACTTTCTGTTTTTACCCGAACAAACAGCTCTTTGGCTTCCGCAAGCACAGAAAGGGTTTTTTCCTTGTCTCCCGATTCCGTGCTGTTGTTTACAAGCAGTGCTCCAATGTGGAATAACAGAGGAAAGCATGAAAAATACTTTTTAGCAATTTCACGGCAAGAATCCAATACTTCATCAAAAGGTTTGGAAGCAAAATCGGCGGATAATTTCACATACAGTTCACGGATATCCTCTTTACTCATTTGAGGTTCATAACCCATGAGCTCATCAATGCTTATATTAAAAAGTGTTGCAAGCTGCGGCAGAAAAGTAATATCAGGATAACTCTGACCGGTTTCCCATTTTGAAACCGAAGCCTTGGACACACCAATGTAATTTGCAAGGTCCTCCTGTGTCATCCCCTTCTCACGCCGCATTTTAACGATGCTTCTGGCTATATTGATTTCCTTCATCTTTATCACCCACTTTTATTATACCCTTCGATCAAATCATACCTCAATGGATTTATGGTTAATATAGGGTGATAAAATCAACCGTAGGGAAACTTTTTTTAACAAACCTTTCAGTATTATAAAAAGAGAGTATCCCTTGCTGCTTTAGGAAGCAATTTGCGATACCCTCTATTTTTCAGAATACAATGTTTTAAGTGGTTTTGCTCATAGAATCAATCTTTCTTATTTATCCATTTCATTGTAAGTTCAGTTTCATTTGTATTATTATCAATTTGTTCACCCTCGATAAAAAAACCTTCTCTTGTATAGAATCTAACTGCTCTTTCATTCTTTTTATAAACATGTAAAAAGAGTTCTTCATTTATTCCCTTGATGTAATCCAATAAAGCCTTTCCGATTCCTTTTGATTGACTATTTGCTTCAACAAATATTCCTGCTATATAGTTTCCACTCAGCCCTGTAAAACCTTTAATGGAGTCATCTTCATAAACATAAATTGTTGCCTCCGGCATCATTTCTCTTAATCGTTCATAATTACTCCGCCAATATTTTTCATCAATAAAATCATGTGCAGAAATATTAGTCTCAAGCCATAATTTCATTATACTGTCTAAGTCAGTTTCTTTAAATTTTCTAATCATAACAACCTCTCAATCACAAAAATTCGTTTACCTGCTTTCTATTCTCAAACCGAATAGAATCATCTCGGCAATTCCTTACCATACACGCCGCCGTGATAGCAATAATAGGCATTTGCTTTGAGCGACAGGAGCTTATTCAGTGAGTTCTCAGCCTGGTTTAAATCCAGCGTGAACTGCGGGTTTGCAATCACGGGCCGACCTTCCTCCAAAGCCATGGCATCCCCGGTAATAACAATTGAGTCTTTCTCCAAAAAAAGCGAAATGTGTCCGGGAGTGTGGCCCGGAGTGGCAATAATACGGCATCCGCCGCACCAGTCCATTTTGTCGCTGTCATTTAAAAAATCATCGACCGGAACCGGCTCAACCCGGCGCAGCATATCACAAAATGCCCTGCCGAAATCCTGCTGATCCGGAGGTAGCGTTTCCTGCAACTCCTCAGCCTGCTTAAGGCGAAGCGGCTTATCCTGTGCACTAATATAGGGCGCTTCTTCAGGAGAGGAATATATCTTTAAATTGGGATTAACCCTTTTCAATGCGGCTGCCGCGCCCATATGGTCGTGGTCATGATGCGTCAGCACCAACCCGGTAAGCTGCTTCACAGTCAGCCCATATTGCGCCAATTCCTTTTCAATTGTGGTAAGGGAGCCGATAAATCCGCAATCCACAAGCACAATGTTCTTTTCATCCCACAGAAGCGTAGGATATACCGTGTTTACCGTATCACCAAACGGTGCTTTTATAACCAGTCTAATTATTTTATATTCCATAGAACAACCTCTACTTTCGTTGATGTATTAATTGGAATTGCAATAGGTTTCCCTTAATGCTTGAATAATCTTTTTAATTCTTTCATCCTTTATACGATAAACATTCTGAAGACCGTATTTGTTAGAATCTATAATGCCGTGAGCCTTTAGCATGGCTAAATTCTGAGATAAAGCCGATTGAGATATAGCAGGTATTTTTTCGTGAATTTCACTAACATTCATCGGTTTTTCGATCAAGTAGCATAATATCATTAATCTATGCTGATTTGCCATAACCTTCAACAATTCAGCTATCTCTTTTGCTTGATGTTCTATTTTGATTCACCATCCTTCTGTACTTTAGCTTGCTTATTCCCTGAGTCATTGTACCCATGGGGCAATAGACACACCATGAGCGGGGTTTGAAGAAAAGCATTGTTAAGAGTCCCAAAATTGTAGACGTAAGCATAACACTGTAAAATCCAAAAGCAAACTGGGCTATCCAAGGTGATACCGTACCGGTATATGCCCAATTCCAGGGAAGCTTAATTGTCCATAAAAGGGTAACTGCTTCTTTCAAGTTATTAGTTCCATTATAAACTAAATAGGTAGAGAAAACCATAATCCCAAACATAGTCATAAAAAATGCTAAAAAGCCGTAGCGAAACCATTTGCTTCTTATAAATTTAGGGATGCTGCGATTTGAAGAAAGCTTTAATCTGCCTCCTAATAATTCAAATAGCTGTCCCCTTCCGCAATAGCTGTTACAGTATATTTTACCTTTACCAAATATCGAAAGCAATAACGGAGTAACAAAACAAATCATCCCTATCCAGGCAAATAAAATATTGAAAAAACCTGAAACCAAATATACAGCAGAAAATATCCATAAATATTCATTCCACTTTTTCATGATGCAACCTCCTTTTGCACAACCTGAATTACTGAAGCCGGACAAGCCTTCTCACACTTTTTGCATCCGACACATAGCTCTTCATTAATCTTTGCATAAATTCCATGAAATATGGTTATGGCTTGACGCGGACAAACTTTTTCGCAAACTCCGCAGGCCACACAATCTGCTTGATTGACTACTGCTTTTTTCATGTTATTCGCCCTTTCCATTAAATTTTTTATTGGCCGTATAGAATAATTTTAAAGAAATAATTGTATATAAGTAATTTATAATATACTAATATTATATGCATAAAATTTCAAAGTGTCAATGAGAATAAAAAATATTGCTATCGAAACATCCTTGCTAAAGCAGATATTTTTTTACACATCAAGAATAGAATAATTAATATTTTAAATAGAAAATTAATAACCTTGTACTCGGAAGCAGTTAAACAAGTGCTGCTCCGAGCTCATACGCTTCTTTTAATTTTTGCGGAAATGCCACTTCATGGTTGGCTTTTTTCTGAACCGGATCAAAAACGGTCCAGTTGTATTTACTATAATCATCTACCTGCAAGGTATTTCCGCAGATCATGATTTTCGTCGGCCCAACAAAGCGTTCCAACATCTTTTTATAGCCTTCCAGCATAGCTGTATAACCTATTTTATCATAAATGCTTTCATCACAATTACTTGTAGTGATGAAAAGAACCGGAATCATATGCTCGTTGCAATTGGGCCGTTCCTTATTATATGTCAGGGACTGAAAAACCAGACGTTCGTAAAGCGCTCTAAAGCCTGCAGTCATATTCCCCAGATAATTGGGTGAGCCAAGAATAAGCCCATCTGCTTTACGAATTTTATCCAAGACTTCTGTCAAACCGTCTTTAGAGACACATCTACCGAAGGTCTTTGGAAGTTTACACCCAAAACATGAGATACATCCTTGATAAGGCTCCAGCTTATAAAGATCAATGATCTCTGCAGCTGCTCCTGCTTCATTTGCCCCTTTTGCAGCCGCCTCTACCAATTGGCTTGTGTTCCACCCACTGCGCGGGCTTGCATTAATTGCAACAATGCTTTTCATCCTCATGCCTCCAAACTCAACTCTGCTATTCTTAATTATAGTTCACATTTTCCCACTTTATGTATAAAAAAGCAAGTTAAAGTATTGACTTATTGAATAGTCAACATAGCATTGTCTCCCTTAAAGCTCCTTTCTTTTTTATACTACTAAATTTGCATGAAAACAACTGTGAAGATTACAGAATTTTAGGATAATAGAAGTTCAATGGCTTCACATCTATCGATTGTACAATGATGTATTCGTAAATGTTGTTCGGTCTTAAACAAAAGTGACCTTGCTTTGTGATGCAAAAAATTCTTATTAGGCTTGTAGAACATAATGTTGATTTATCGGTTCACCCATGTTAAATATCTACATTAGAATATCTCCTGAATAATGTAAGTTTCATTATTGCAGAAAAGCAGTAATTTTGTCAAGTGAAAATCGGCTCTTTCCAAAGTTATTTGAATAACCTTATTTTTTCAATAAGTAGCCGTGAGAAATCAAAAGCTTCGTAGGGAAAACCCGTTCTTAGCTTTTGGCAATAAAATATCTTGAAATGCCTTATCATGCTCTATAAGGAAAGATTCTTCAAATCCTTTTTCAACATTACTGATAAAATATGACTTTATATATTTTATTGCATCTGACGGAGCTTCCAAAATGGTTTCACCGATTTCAATTGCACGCTGTAAAAGGTCAGAACTATTTGTAATTTCGCTCACCAATCCAATACGCAATGCCTCTTTTGCATCAATTTTACGACCTGTAAGGCAGAGTTCTCGCGCGACACCGTCTTTAACTATCCACCTTAGAGGAGTATAAAGCGGAGGTGCGCCAAATTTTACTTCGGGATGCCCAAATGTTGCAGAATCCGAACATATCCGTATATCACAAAGGGTTGCCAAATCAAATCCACCACCCATTGCCGCTCCGTTTATAGCTGCAATCGTTGGTTTCGAAAATTTCCAAATGTCTCTGTGATATTTTGAGGAAGATTCAAAAAGTGCATCGAATATAGAAGGATTATTAAACTCATTTAAATCGAACCCAGCTGAAAATGAACTACCTGCACCGGTAAATATTACAACATTTATATCTGATAACTGCTCCAATTCACATAAACAATCAGAGATCTCAATTCTCATCTGAATGTTTATTGCATTTCGTTTATCAGGGCGATTTAAGGTAATTAACCCTATACCGTCTTTCACCTGACTGTATTGAATAGTGCTATACTTCATTCTGCACCTCCTTAATTAATCTTTGTTTTTTTCCATTTTATCATTTATTCTTACATTTTCACATACTTCAAAACAAGTCATTCGGACAGATATAACACCTCTCAAAGCTGCTCGGATAAACCTTCTATGTGTTCCAACCACTGCGTGGGCTTGCATTAATTTCAGCAATATTTTTCATCCTAAAGCCTCCAAACTCAATTCTATTATTCTCAATTATGATCATGTTCTCCCACTTTATGTATCAAGAATTAAGTTAAAGTGTTGCCTTATTGAATAGTCAGCATAGGATTGTCTCCTTTGGTATATGATTTTATTACTCCATAAACCAAATTATCTTCTTCGATACCGGCTAAATGGAGCACATCGATTATTTCAACTACCATATTGACACTGGCGTTATTGATTAATATTGCAGAATCTATTAAACTGTAGTCTATGTCTTTGAACTTATCTACTTCATCGGAATGATTAGAGCCTAACGTATTCATGACATCCTCTTGCAATACACTTAGAACACTCACACCGATGATATCTCCTTTGAAAATATTTTTCGCAGTAACACTCTGGGCACCCAATAGCATCACAATTTTATCGTAATCAACTTGAGTTGCCCAGGAACAAATCATGCCATACTTACGATCGTTTTTTTGAAAACAAACAGCATTTGCACCGTAATTAAATGCTCTAAACCCCATTATCTTATGCAGCTCCTTTCTCTTTTATCAAGGCTTTTTAAAAGTCTTACTTTTTCGGCAAGCCTCAGTATAATTGAATCTTACAGTCCTGACATTAATAACACACATTCCACATTGCTCAAGTTGACGGAATTTATATCCAAAGGGTCATTTTTATAATAACAGTTCACAGGAACATGTCAATGGGTTATAGCTTTTCTCAAAGCATCTGTTATAAAAAAACCTCCCATTCAATATTGTATATCAAACGGGAGGTTAATCATCTTACATTAATCAGCCTTGATAAAGGTTATCTTTGCGTGTTCAGGAGCCGAGCCCGTATAAGACCATACCGTTACTTTCGTGCCATTGTCATACTTTGCTCCCGAAGCATTAACCGTCAGTTTTTAATTGCTGTAGTCACGAATAGTGCAAAACTTGGTGTACATTGGTTTTGTAAAATGATCAAAAGGCCCTGTTCGAAACTTTTGATCATTCACTACCTAAAACTCATCCTGAACAGCCTCTAGGAAGCTCTGAGCAAATGCAGAACTGTTTCCGGCTGTGATCTTGCCTGGGACATCATAGCCATAGAAGCCTGCATAAGAATCCTGCTCCTGGTAACACTCATCATTTCTTTTGCACAGTCAGCATCACGTATTCTAGATTCACTGCTTGTAGTATTCTCGGCATTAATATTACTAATGGAAAGAGCATGTTCCAATCGGTTTTGAATTGCACCGAGCCGAGAACGAACCCCGGAAACAATGTCTATTCCTGTATCAAACTTTTCGATAGCCTCCGAAGGCTCAGTAACAAGGTTAACGGATGAAACTCCGAGGGAACCGCTCCTCATATCGGCCAACTCTATGCTCAGAGTGTTACCGCTATTTGGACCAACATGCATGATAAGTTTTGACAATTTACCGGTTAGTGAGGGAAAGACTTCGTCAAAACCTACCAGAGGGTTGTCCGTATAATTGGATACATTAGGTACAACCGTAGATGCATCCCTACTACCACCACCATCAGCATCTGCGCCTCCAATAGCACCGGTATCTTCGTTTGTCAGATTCATGTGGTTGTTTATGAAACCCGCACCATTAGCGGCAAAATCTGCTAAGAAATCAGAAACACTTCCATATACATTCCCGGATACAGCCTGCAATGCCTCATCAAGTGTGGATTTGACATTATCCCTCAGGTAAATCATAACTTCCTTGATTCCGTCCGTCTTGCCAAAATCCGTCTTAATCTTATGATGCAAATACCTGACTGCCGCGTATGCTGCAGAATAGTATAAGCTGTCACCATTCCACGGACCACTCAAATTAACACCAGCAACAGCTGCCCGGCCAGCTGCACCTCCCCCACTGGCTGCAATATCTGAAGCAAGACGGGCATCTGCTCCATGGATAAACTCCGCAGTTCCTTCAATAAACCATGTATAGTTTTGTGACAAGTGTACAAAATTCATATTTCGTCCCATTATTGCGTGGGTAATTTCATGAGCGATGATACGATCATTGTACATTCCTGTAGCTGCTGATAACCAATTTTCTCCATCCGGTAATGTCCCTGGTACGAAGTCGCTTTTTTCAATGGTAAGCTTTAATCCAACAATCTTTCCAGTAGCAGTTTCATAAGCGGTACAGCTTACATATGCAAGAGTACCCCCAGGTGAACCTTCCACAATTTCTATTTCAAGCCTGGCATTATCTGCTTCCAAGCCATAATAATCCCTGACTAGTTTTTCTGCCTGCTGTAGCCAACTGGTTTTAAGTCCCAGAATTATTTGCTCTGCTTCAGCACTATCAAGTCCACTAGGATTATTTAATAGATTTATGGTATTAAACTGGGTATTATTTGCTATTCTGTCTATCTCACTCATTATCTGTGATACTTCATCCTGTAGTTTTTGTCTGTCGTCATTGGTCTGTGTTCCGTTTGCAGCCTGGACTGCGAGTTCTCTTCCCCTCTGAAGAAGGGAGTGTATCTCGTTTAATGCTCCTTCTGCAGTTTGAACAAGAGAAATGGTATCCTGGATATTTCTTGAAGCCTGATGTAAGCCCCTTATTTGAGCCCTCATTTTTTCAGATATGGATAACCCGGCCGCATCATCGGCTGCCGTATTTATCTTCTTCCCTGAAGACAGCCTCTGGATAGATTTTTGGAATGAAAGCTGATTTATACTATTGACCCGCCATGCATTAATACCACTAATATTTGTGTTTATTCTCATCCATCCTCACCTCCCTTCCTTGGCCAGTAAGTTTGGTTATATAATATATCGGCGAATTTATGTAAACCATTACTAAAAAAAGAAAGTTATTTCCTCACTTTTCCATATTTCAGACACTGACTACATCTCAAATTTCCTCTTTTTTCTCCGAATCCGGTTTATATGCCGTTCAAAATCACCGTTGCGCAGCAACTCAGCAAGGACAAGCTGCTCAAACACAGGCACCGTACAAGAATAAAAGCCAAGCCGTTGATGGAAATCTTCCAGCAGTTTTTCCGGAAGAACCATGTAACCGATACGCATGGACGGGGCAATGGTTTTTGAAAATGTATTGACATAAACCACATTGGAATCGGATGTTATGGAAAAGAGGGAATCCTCCGGCTTCTTAGAAACCGTCAGTTCAGAATCATAATTATCCTCAATAATAAAACCTTCTCTCTTTTTCGCCCAACGAAGGTATTCATGCTTCTTTGATATACTGGCGGTAACTCCGCTTGGAAAACTGTTAAACGGAGTGACATGCAATATGGTTGCATCTGTTCGCTCAAGCTCTTTTGAAGATATGCCGTCCTGGTTCAGCGAAAGCATATCGCACTCAATGCCCATCGCTTCATAAACTTTCCTGATCTTGTCATATGATGGTTGCTCAAGGGCAAATTTATTCCTGTCTCTGAAAAACTGGGCAATCAGGCCATAAAGATATTCCGCACCGGATCCCACGATAATCTGTGCCGGCTTTACAAATATTCCGCGGCTTCTTGCCAGATATGAGCAAATCTCGTTTCTAAGTTCATCACAACCGCTGTTGGGAGATTTTATAAAAATCCGCTTCTCGTAATTAGACAACACTTTTCTCATGGTTTTGGCAAACACCGAAAACGGAAAGTCTCCCATACTGCTGGATTGTGGCTGGATTTTAAGCAGCGTGCTGCTCTGCAATACCGGAGTTTCATGAAAATCAGATTTACGGTAAATAACAAAACAGCCACTGCGCTGGCGAGTTTCAATATATCCTTCTTCACTCAGCAGTGCAATTGCATGCTCAACTGTAACGACGCTTACACCGGTCTCTTCGGCAATGGTCCGTTTTGAAGGAAGTCGGCTTCCATATGGATAAACTTCGGATATGATATCCTGCACGATTAATTTATACAACTGCATATAAGCAGGTAACGATGACCTGGGATCAATATGATAATTCATCTGGTTATATAAAATTCTCCCGTTCTGGTTATTTTTATAATATCAGTTTTATTGTATTCTAAATTCACGAATTTGTAAAGAAGACCTTCGCTTAAAGAAGATATTCGAGAAATTTAAGAAGATATTTGATAAACCAGTAGAGGAGGAAATGTAAACATGAACAATAACTATAATACTACCGTTAAGCTGACAGTAACCGCCCTGTTTACGGCAATGAATATTGCACTGAGTTCTTTCGGCATCCCGGTTCCCGGGGGTCACCTGTATTTGAATGACATAGTTATCTGTCTGGCAGCAATCTTGCTGAACCCGTTTTATGCATTTGTAGTTGGCGGTATAGGAGCGTTCATCGGTGATTTTCTTTTCTACCCTGCACCGATGTTTGTTTCCCTTGCTACTCACGGCCTTCAGGCTGTTGTAATTTCTTTATTTTCGCATGGATTTTTGAAAAACAAGCCGCGACTTGCATCCGGAATAGGTGTTGCCGTCGGTGCTGTCATCATGGTCGTCGGGTACTCACTAGGAAAAGCTTTTATATACAGTACACCGGAATATGCTTTGCTGAAATTGCCTTTCGAGATACTTCAGGCAACGGTCGGTGCCGTTGTTGGCATGCTGCTGTGCTGGAAATATGGAATTTATGAATTGTATACCAGAATAACAAATTCTAAACATGCATGATTTATAGCCATCCATAATTTTCATCTTCTTAGCTGTATGTTTTCGGATATTATTTTGAGGTGATATTTATAGCAACGAGTACAAACCGAACCCATACTCAATTAATAAATGAATATTTTATATAAATATGCTAAAGCTAATAAAAACAGAATTTACTAAGGAGATGTAATATATTTAAACATGATAAGAACCTTCTGCATGAAGTTAGAGTAGATGCACCAAACGCAAATTATGCAGCTATGTTGCAAGAACAACTTGGTGGACCTCAGGGCGAATTGAAAGCAGCACTGCAGTACCTTTCTCAGAGTTTTCGTATAAAAGACCCCGAAATTAGGGATTTATTCCTTGACATTGCTTCTGAGGAATTAAGCCATATGGAAATGATTGCCACTACCATAAATATGCTTAACGGTCATGTACCCGATGCAAAGAATGCAACAATTGGTAATATAGAAGCACACGTATTAACAGGACTTACTCCTATGTTAAGCAATGCATCAGGCTATTTATGGACTGCTGCCTATATAAATGATACCGGTGACCTTGCAGCCGACATATTATCCAATATCGCAGCAGAGCAGAGAGCAAAAGTTGTTTATCAATATCTCTATAGGCAAATCAACGATAAAGGCGTAAGGGATACCATAGACTTTTTACTGAACCGTGAAGAAGCTCATAATACTATGTTTAGAGAAGCATTTGATAAAATTCAGGACACCGGTTCATTAAAGGATTGGGGAATTACAAAAGACTCCAAGCTGTATTTCAATCTTTCTACACCGGGTGACCAGTTCTTTAATGCTGACAACCCACAGCCACCAAGCTTTAATAATCCAAATCAAAGTAATAACTAAATGTAAGACTCTAAAGATAAATGAGAAAGGCTCGCGACTCAAACGAGTCTTTTTCTATGTTTTCAATTTCCGTAATAGACCGAGCAATAAACTTTGTCAATAAGAGTATATTTCTGTGATTACTTATTTGGATGTAATTTCCCTCTTTATTATTGAGATATATGAAGGATGGTATAAATCACACCCTTTTCTGTTTTCACTTTTTCCAATTTATCAATAAAATAAAACACCTGGTATTTCCATTTGTCGGGATTATAAATAACAATATACTCTGCATCAATTTTAGGTATCGCGTCTTTTATGCTTTTTTTAAAGTTGTTCAAGCTTTCTTTCGGCTCTATTTCTCCTACAACTTCAAATAAGAATTTTGCTTCTTGAATTCTTTGCGTAGTCTCATCAATTAACAGGACTCCGATATTTACATTCTGCCATCCAAAGGATGTTAAAATATTGTCATAAAACCCCTCAAATAAGAATTTATTCAGTCCTTCACAATCTTTCCAAAGATACAATGGGGAATAACTATTTTGAAAATTATTATTTATCCCCTTTTCTGTGATTAAGTAAAGTTTGAACTTTAGACCGTCAAAACCATCTGTTTTATAGCCGTTGTCCTTGACTCTCTTTCTTATGATATCCATATCATAGTTGCCGGGTAATGTTATCTTGTATTGTGATGCAATCATACTTCCACTTCCTTTTATATATTTAATATCCAAATGTTCAGTCTCACGAAGCAAAACCAAAAAGCCTTGTACCATTCAATATTTTTCGAAACTTTTTACATATTATTTATGGTTCTTAAGTATAATGTTCCACATTTTATTATTTCTATCTATTATATATTTACTAGAGATTGTTCCATTTTCTTCTACAATCAACCCTTCCAGCTCATAACAACTACAGAAACTGTCAAATATGCTCATTTCCATATTGAAATATCCTACGAAAGTACTTTAACGTCCGAATACCTTTCAAAAAAAGCCTTGAGCGGCACCTCAAGGCTTTTTTTATTTGGCCTCTTGGAATGAAATGAAAGAGGCAAAAGCAAAGGGACTCGATGTCCCGAGCTTTTATTAGTTGGATTTCACGAATCAAAATAACCAAAAATCGTTGGGGATTCGATTCTCTCAAAGCTTTATCGTTTTTGATGCATTTACTGTTTGATTTAATTCTCGGGAACAGCCGTAAATGTGAGCGGTCCTATGACACTGGCCGCTGTTCCTGGGTTTATCAGTTCAGCTGTAAGGGTATAAGTTACCTGTCCGGAAGTGGTAAAACCTCGATCAACATGGGCCAATGCGGTAACTTTGCGGAAATCATAGACCCCTTCCCCTGAGTCTATAGCGCTGTATATTAAATTACCTGTATTGGGGGCACCACGCCAAATTTTAAAGAGGATATGAGTAGCTGGTCCGGGTGGTAGTTGCCAACCGACAGCGGCTCGCAGGGCTAATTCGAGACCACAAGATGTCTGCACAGTTATTGCAGCCAACGGTGTCACCGAGGTAGAGATTGGGATACTTACACTTTCGGAGGTATTATGAGGCAATGTTAAAAATGAACTTATTTGCTGAGTAGACCCTGTGGTAGTCAATGCACCGACAATACTTGCTGTACGGTCGGAATCAGGAACTTCCGCAGTTATCACATAGGTTATGGCCTGTGATGAGGTAAAACCGCTATCCACATGCGAAAATGAGGTAACTGCGCCCCCTTCTGCATCCGCACTGTCATCTGCACTGGCTATAAGCGTGCCGGTTATAGGCGCACCGCGCCAGATTTTGAAAAGCATATCCACTTTGGAAGTTGAAGTGCCTGTTACTATCCAGCAAGCGCTATACCTTAAAATCACATTCTCACCAGGCCTAACATTTACAACAATGGAACCCTACCGGTACCGGAGTCTGAGCAACAGGGATACCAGAGGCGCCAGGGGACCGATAACTCTTGCCTGGGTATCGGCATCCACCGTTTCTGCGGTTAAGACGAAGGTAACCGGTTGATTCGGTACAAGGCCGGAAACTACTCCACTAAAATCAGTCGTTACTTGATTGTCAACCAGGCTTTTCCCACTGTCCTGAACACTTCAAACCAGTTGACCCGTGCCAGGTGCCTCGCGCCAGATTTTAAATATTACCCGTGTTGGTTCATTCATAGCTTGCCAACCAATATTTGCTCTCACAATTCCAATGTTATTACCTAAACTGGGGGTAACCGTAAGGATTGCCAAAGGTATGAGGGTATTAGTAATGGGTATATCAACTGCCCCGGAAGTATTTTGAGGCAGAGTATAATATTGCATACTCATGTTTTCAATCGTTCCTATTATTATTTATAACTTATACTTTAATTATATGTGGGTTTGTAGAAGTCGGTTACGTTTTGTTTAATTACGATTGGCACAAGAAAGGTTGGTGAAAAGATATTCTCTAAAGGTTTACCCCCTCATTCATACATAAAGAACCAGAAATCGAAAAACCACGAGTTACATTTTACCCTCTCCATCCACGTAATAACTTCTTAAAATTCCATCATGTACAAAAATTGCTATTATAAAATCTTGATCATAATGTAGATTTTTACTCACTGATTATTATATTAACCAATAATTTTGTCATCATCATCAAATGGATCACCACATTCCGGGCAAAAGTTTGGCGGGTTAGTCACATCATCCGGCATCCAACCGCACTTGTTGCATTTGTATTGTGGTATCACAGCAGGCTTTGCTTTTCCGCATTCCGGACAGAATTTACTCTTATTCTTTCTACCGCAATCACATATCCAATAGCTGTTATCACTTACTTCCGTTTCTACTCCTACTGTTTCATCAACAGTCTCAGATTCATCCACATCAATGACAATTGAGGCTTCATATTCGGAATACTCTTCCGGAGACATTCTGGCTAGTGTTGACAGATGATTTTTGAGCTTGTGTGCCATCGGTTTAAATGTTGCAAATGTGAGACCACCAGAAATAGCTCCCCCGATAATAGGCACAGTTTTGGATACTCCCTTTGCGAATGTTGACTTCACTATTTTTTGACCTAACATCGCTGCAATTTTCTTTATCATTGGATAATACCATGTTTTTGTAAGAGCTTTTGCAGCAACCTTTTTTGAAACAGCCCTCATGGCAGCTTCACCGAACAATTTGCCCACTACTTTATTGGCAGTACTGACACCAGACATCACACCAATGAACAACACTAATTGGGACTCTGACTCTGCATCAAGCGAATTAGATTTAGGTAATATCCCATCCATATATGTATGCCAGTTCTTGCGCAATACGAATTACAAACCCATAGAACTGTGCCAAATCAGCAGGAATACTAGCAGCCATTGCAAAACCACCAGGCAGGCCAGCAGCTGCTGATATAGAGGTCACTTTAATTGTTTCTGCATTAATCACTGAGTTCGCTACACTGTCAAGTATAGTAATTGGAATACCGGCTCGGAGCGTTCCTTCTTTGATAGCCTTTTGTAACTGCTCTGCAGTACACAGTTTACTGAGATTCTTGACTATGAACTCTTCTCGGTTGATATGGACAAATGGGAGCTTAGAAGCGCTCTCGATTACAGATGTTACAGATAATGTCTGAGCCATAATAATCTCTCCTTGTACAATTAATATTGTTATTTCATCAGTGACTTTTGCCACTGTTCGACCCTGTTAACATAATGTCATATTTGTTGCTTTTCTAAACATCAAGCACTTCTATGTGCCATCCCCTAGGG
>Ga0134101_1001463_pt1 | contig 18417 bp, 14 predicted proteins | sample 12_3_2metaG_FD_94446 | JGI IMG/M metagenome (GOLD analysis project Ga0134101, IMG submission 94446) | Switchgrass degrading microbial communities from high solid loading bioreactors in New Hampshire, USA - 12_48_3.3_201_A2 metaG | ecosystem: Engineered > Bioreactor > Semi-continuous > Anaerobic...
AAAGAAAATCTATTTTCTTCCTTAACCTTCTGTGATACAATAGACATGTTCAAGAACCTCCAAATTGTCGATTTAATAGGGTTTGGATACTTCTATTATATCACATAGAAGGGGGTTCTTGTACTTTTTTATTGCCCAAATCTATTGATTTTTCAATGTTCAGTGCACATTATTCACGTGCGAAAGTTGATTTATTAATTTGAAGTTAAAATTATAACCGGGATATTTATGGCCATGTCTAAAAGTTAATATAATAAATATTTTAACGCATATAAATATGAGGTAGAGAATACAATTTATGCAAATAAAGGTTTTAGAAAGCTTTTCAAAACGGATAAATTAATATATAATTATAATAATTTAATGCAAATTTTCCGATAAATATTACGGTAGTTTCACTATTATACTTCAATAGGAGTTAGTGATTCATGTTTAAGAAAAAAATTCTCATAATTGACGATACCGAGTTTATGACAAAATTAATATCGGATATTCTAACTGCTGCAGATTATGATGTAGTTACTGCATCAACCGGCATGGAAGGAATTCAGAAGGTACGGGAAGAAAAACCCGATCTTGTATTATTGGATGTAGTTATGCCAGGAATGAACGGTTTTGAAGTTTGTAAAATACTAAGAGAAGATGAGAGTAATAATTTAATGCCTATTATTATGTTGACTGCTCAGGATAATGAAGATGATAAACTTACCGGCCTTGAAATAGGAGCCGATGATTACATTATAAAACCCTTTAACGAAAGAGAACTTTTAAGTCGAGTACGAAACACTTTAAAACGTATCGACAGAAATAGGCGTGCTAATCCTCTTACCGGACTTCAAGGAAATATAGAGATTCAGGCTGAAATTAATCAAAGAATTGCAAAGCGAATGCTCTTTGCAGTTATATACGGAGATTTGGACAATTTTAAAGCTTATAACGATGTTTATGGCTTTGCCAGCGGAGATAGGGCAATTAAACTTACAGCAGATATAATAATTGACAATGTACATAATTATGGAAATCAAGGTGATTTTATCGGACATATCGGTGGTGATGATTTTGTTATTGTCACTACTCCCGATAAAGCAGAAGCTATATGTAAAGGAGTAATAAACGATTTTGATGAGAAAATAAAGTCCCTTTATTGTGATGAAGATGTTCAAAGAGGCTACATTGTTACAAGTAATAGACAGGGCCAAATTATGAAATTTCCGATTATATCCATTTCTCTTGCAATAGTGACAAATGAATTCAGAGAACTGATAAGTCATATACAAATTGCAGAAATTGCAGCAGAGATTAAGAAGAAAGCAAAATCACTTTCGGGAAGCGTATTTGTAAAAGACAGAAGAAAATATTAATGCATTTTAATTTATATTGAATCAAAATTTAAATATAGTATACAATTGGGGGATTAAAAATTGGAAAGATCAGAATTGCTTTTTGAAAGTTACAATATGGCTGTAGAGGAAAGCTATAATAAAATTTTTATGAGCAATAAATCTCATGAATTGTTAAATATAGAAGATGAAAGCATAAGACAACAACTTCAGAAAGATCTTGAAAAATGGGCACAAACTCCTAATTCAAGTATAGGTGGCATAAGTCCTAAAGAGTATTTCGATTCAGTATCTGAATTGGAACAGCTCATTGAACTGTTCAAGATGGCAGCAGTGTTATGTGACAATGATATACCGGATCCGCTTTTGGACAGATTGTATACCTTTAACGATGATGCTGTAAACCGCTTATTGGATTTGGCATCGGACAATAAATATCTATATGATGATGACGAACAAATAATATCGTTGATGGCCATCAGGACTATTGGGAAATGGAAGGCTTTAAGTGCGTTAGAATCATTAATCAAGCTGATGTTTGAAGTTAGTGAAGATAATGAAATAATAATTGAAGAAATATTAAATTCCATGATTCAAATTGGTCAAAGTTCTGCAATAAGGATTATAGAGATATTAAATGAAAGCAGCAATATTGGGAATTTGGAAGAATATCTGTTGGATACTTTGGTGAAGATAGGTGTTAATGTAAAAGATAGAAGTTTGTATGATTCGATTTACAGGACAATAAAGAGCACTTTTTTAAAGATGGAAAATAAAATTTTCGGTGCTATATGTCTGGGGAATTTTGGAGATGGCAGGGCAATACCTGTACTTAGAGGTTATATCGAAAAGAACAGGAATACTATAGATTTTGAGACTTTTTTGGAGATAAAATCTTCTATTTACCGTTTAGGCGGCAACATAGATGACATTGATGTGCATTTTGTTTAGAGTCAAAAAACTCCAGCTTTCAAGCTGAGGAAGAAAGCTGGAGAGTTCACAAAAGCATCACTTCTGACTAATACCTTCAAAACACACATTTTTTCGTTCTTAACCGGACATCTTGTAACATATAATATCGTAGTACAAGTTTGAAGCAAACATTTTACCTGGAGAGAAATTACCGAATAGGATTATTGTAAAATCGGCTTTATGGTTCTTAAGTAACCGTATTGTATAGGCCATTTACTTAAAATGGCCTCATGAAACTTACAGGGAGGATTTGCCGCTATGAGGCTTAAGAAAGTCACTGCAGAATTTGCAGCAGTGTTGATATGCTTTAATATAGTTATTAGTGGCTGTGACTTAAAAAAAGAACAGAATTTGGCTATAAAAGAAATAACTTTAAGTATTGACGGAGAGCCGGAGGTGCTTGACCCTCAACTTGTTGGCGATGTTCATTCCATGAGAATTATTAATGCAGTATTTGAAGGCTTGTGCCGAAACGACGAGAATGGAATACCGATGCCGGGAATGGCAAAATCCTGGGAAGTCAGTGAAGATAAGCTTACATATACTTTCCATTTAAGAGAAGCATTATGGGCAGATGGTTCACAAGTTACTGCAATGGACTTTAAAGAGGCTTGGCTTAGGGCCTTAGATCCTAATGCCAAAGATCAACAGCCTTCTCCATTGGGGCATCTGCTTATGTGTATAGAGGGTGCGGAAAGCTATTTCTATGGCAAAGGCAGCAAAAAGGATGTTGGCATTGAGGTTAAGGATGAAAAAACGTTGGTGGTAAAACTGAAGCAGCCTACACCGTATTTTCTGCAAATTGTATGCAGTAGTGTAGCTATGCCGATCAATGGAAAATTTTATGCAAATCAGCCCTTGGTAAATGGCATAAGCAAATACGGTGAAAAAGCCGAATATATTCTTGGCAATGGTCCTTTTATTGTTAAGGAATGGAAACATAATAAATTTGTAACCCTTGAAAAAAATCCGAATTATTGGAATACAGAAAATATAAAAATAGATAGAATAAATTTTAAGATTATCACGGATAATTCATCTGCTATTGCAGCTTTTGAAGAAGGAGAGCTTGACATTGTGGAAATTTCTCAGGCTAATTGGATTGAGGAACTTAAAGCAAAAGGTTTTAGGGTGGAAGAGTATAATACAGGAAAAACACAATATATTTTGTTTAATATGGAGGATAAATACCTGAAAAATATAAATTTAAGGAAAGCTTTAACCTATGGCATTGAGCGGGACAATCTTGTAAATAATGTAGTTAAGAATGGTTCAAAAGGAGCTTATGCTTTTGTAAATCCCATTGTCAGAGGTGTAGAAAAATCCTTTCGTGAAGAGACCGGCGATCTTGTCACAGGCTTTAATGTATCAGAAGCGGAGAGTTTTGCATTAAAATCCCTTGTGGAACTTAAACTTTCGGATTTGCCAAAATTGACTCTGTTGATAGACAATACGGAGATTTCAAATAGGGATGCACAAGCTATACAGGAAATGTGGAGAAAAAATATTGGCATTGAGATAGAAATAGAGACAATGCCTTTAGAAGCTATCAGGGAAAGATTGTTGAAAAAAGAATACCAGATGGCTCTTTTAAGGTGGGCCGGTGATTTCAATGATCCGGTTTTATTTCTGGAGATATTTGAAACTGGAAACAGCTTTAATGCAGCTGGTTTTAGTGTTTCCGAATATGACCAAATGATAGATAAAGCCAGAAAAGAAGTGGATGAGAAAAAAAGAATGAATTTGCTCAGAGAGGCAGAAGAATTACTATTTAATTATATGCCTGTATGTCCTTTATATTACGTATACGACAGTTATGCTGTAAAACATGAAATAAAAGGTTTTGTCAGAGGAAGCAGTGCTATTCAGGATATGGATTTATACTGGACTTATTTGGATTAAAAATCAAATCCCATTCCATCAGCAGTTATTTTAATCGATATATCGGTTCCATATATTCATAAATCAACTGTAAGTGGACTTGCCTTTCTATGTTTTTGCATCCACCGGCATTCATTACAGAGAGTATACAATATGGTGTGCTGGTAAGGCTTTCAACATTTTTGACAAAATCGTTAAAGTTCATAAATATATTGATTTTACAAAACGTATTTTTTAGAAAAGAAATACAACCGTCATAAATACTGATTAAGCTTGCGAGATAGAATGAATTTTTCATTTTGTTGAAGGTATTTGTAAGCGATATTACCCCTCAATACTATATAAAACTTTGACAGTAAGGAAGAACATATAATACAATTAAATTCAATATAATTAAAATTTGGAAGGAAACTGAAAAATTGCGATTCAATGCCGTATTATAGGCAATTTAGGGGGAAATAGTATGAAAATATGCCCTAAATGCAATACCGGAAACAGTGATAATACTTTAAAGTGCAAAGAGTGTGAAGCGTATATTGGAAAAATAGAAGTAACCGAAAGCTCAAAAATAGTTGATGAATTTAATATGAAAGAAAAGAGAAGGGAAAAAATAAAGCAAATTGCAAAAATTATATGTATTGCGTTTATAATTGCAAGTTATGTTTTATTTTTTATTGCTGCATTTTCAAAAAGGGATTTTTTCATAGTTTTGTCTTCTTCAATCCTTTGTGTAATTATAGGATATTTAAATATTTCCATCCGGAAATTTTGTTCAAGTTAAAATATTTTACTGTAATTGATAATATTGACGATGTGGAACCTTCAGATATATATCTGTTTTCCGGCAAATTAGCCGGAGTATTGTTTTTATTGATAGGAACGGTTATAGTGTATGTCTATGCCTTTTTCCCTCTATAGGTTTGAACAGTATATATTTTAGCTCAAAAAATTTTGAGAAAACTGTTAGGGTTTGTTTGCATATGGTCAAACTGTATTTGAATATGTTAATTGTAGATTCAAATACAGGGGGAAATATCAATGATTTTGATATTGAAAAAGGAAAAAATAATTATTGCGACAGTTATTCTTATAGCGATTGTTTTCACAGCGTGTATTTTTAACAGAATTTATTTTCAAGATACAAAAGCAACTAATAATGAAGTGAAAAAAAAGATTGTGGTTTTAGATGCAGGGCATGGAGGAGAAGATCCCGGAGCAGTAAGTGACTTCAGCGGTATAAAAGAAAAGGAAATAAATCTTTATATTGCCCAAAAAGTAAAGGAGTTACTTGAAGCTGAGAATTTTACTGTTATTATGACAAGAGAAGATGACACCCTTAAATATGCAGAAGGAGTAAAAAGAGTTACTGAAAAGAGAAAACAGGATTTAATACAAAGAAAGAAAATAATGGATGAATCTGGGGCAGACCTTGTAGTAAGCATCCATTTAAACAAATTTCCACAGGAACAATATTATGGAGCACAGGTATTTTATCCGCCCAACTCACCGGAAAGCAAAACAGCAGCTGAGCTGATTCAAAAATCTTTGAAGGAAATTGTGGATCCTGAGAATAAAAGGGAGGCTATGCTAAAAAAAGCGGAAATTATAATACTGAAAAACTTAAAGACACCGACGGTAATTGTTGAGTGCGGATTCTTGTCAAATCCACAGGAGGAGAAGAAGCTTGCAGCTGTTGAATATCAGGATAAACTTGCTTTAGCCATAAAGGAAGGTATAATGAAATATTATGAAAATTAAAAAGAAATGTAAGCAGAACTCATTGCTTCAATAAGGCAGTGAGTTTTTTATTTGAACCAGAATTTGGAGTGTTTTCAGAGCTGGATAAGGGATTGAAAATGGTATACAATTATAATATATTATGTAAACTAAGGAGGATGTTTTAATGCCAAAGAAAAAAGTATCTGTCTTCTTAGCAGCAATACTTGGAATACTGTTGCTTACGCAGGTATATGTATATGCAGGGGAAAGTAAGGTGGAAATTGTTGTTGACAACGTTTCCACAGGCATTAGTGTGAAAACTGTTTCAAAGAATAATATAACAATGATACCGGCAAAAGAATTGGCTGAGTCCATTAGGGGAAATTTTACTTATGATTATAACTCAATGGCAGGCATAATAACTTATAAAGAAAGTGAAATCAGATTCAGGTTGGATAATGATATTGTCATGTTCAACGGAAAATATATTAAAGCACCAGCGCCTATGAGCATTGAAAACTACAGATTTATAGTCCCTCTGGAATTTTGCTGTGAAGAGCTTGGAGTCCATTGCTATATGGATTACAAAAGGAATATGCTTTATATATATACGCAAAACAGTGGCGATCTGATATATAATGTTATGGCAGGAGATTCGCTTTGGCTGATATCTCAAAAGTTTGGTACGACTGTAGACAAAATAAAGCAATTGAACGGTCTTACAAGCGATATAATATATGTGAATCAGAAGCTTATTATAAAACGCATTGACCCAATAGATAACAGTTTTGTTTCCTATACTTCAAACAATGCTACATTAAGCAGCGGTACAAGTTTAAGTGTACCTCCTGTAGGTTATCTTAAGGCATGGACAGAGGTAAAGGTAATTGGGAAAAATGGAGACTGGTATAAGGTTAAAACGGCAAATGGAACAGGATACATTCATAACAGTGTAACTTACATAAAACAGGATATTTGGGATGACAGACCCAATAGCAAATATTTTGAGAACAAAATAAATGTGGATATATCAAAGAACTATATAACTTACAAAAACTATGTTGTTCAAAAGGGTGATACCTTGTGGACTATAGCGGAGAATATGGGAATAACCGATTATGAACTGGCCACAGCCAATAGTATTTCACGGGAGGCAATACTTTATATAGGAGATGTACTGAAAATTCCTGTTCACAATATTCCTGTAAAAGACAAGGTTACACCAACATCCGGTGAAATATTGGATTGGTTTGCTGAAGCACAATATGTATTTCCGATTGGAAGTGTCGGAAAAGTAATTGATATTGCTACAGGGAAAAGTTTTATGATAAAGAGAACTATGGGTTCAGGGCATGCTGATTGTGAGACACTTACTGCTTCCGACACTAAAGTAATGAAAGAGATATTCGGAGGTTATTGGAATTGGAATAGAAGGCCTTTTATTCTGGAGTTTAACGGAAGGCGTCTGGCTGTGTCCATTGCGGGGATGCCTCATGCCGGAGTTGATGGATTACCCTTTATGCAGAATGTTGCTGATAGAAGTGATAATTACGGTTATGGCCCTAACTACGATACTATAACAAACGGTATGGACGGGCATTTTGACTTGTATTTCCTAAATTGCCAAAGGCACAAAGATAATAAAATAGATGCTTTGCACCAGCAAAATGTGCTGATAGCCGGAGGTTTGAGGTAATAAGTATAAAGATTAAAAACCGTAATTTCCCGTCAAAGGAAATTACGGTTTTTCGTTAAAATGTTAATTTTATATTTGAACAATATTTCTGATTCTATTCATCAAGCTGTAAGTCTTTTAAATTGATAAGATTTTCAAGTACCTATATATCAGTTATATTATTCCCCGACAAATGCAAATATTTAAATTAATCTGTTGTGCTAGCTAATAATTTTAAATTATAGGAATATTATACCTACTTAATTAGTTATAGTAATCCTATCAAAATATAATAATAGGATTATTTATCCAAAAACTAACTCTTTGATCTTTGAAATATTAATATCGCAGCCTATTATCTTATTAATGTAATAGCAAAGGTTATAGGATAATAGTTTGTTTTTTATCCTGGTCACAAATCCCCAATATGACTTTGCCATTACTTTCTCTATATTGAGCTGCTGAACAAGTTATGAGGCTGAAGTCTCATCCGGCGACTTAGCTTGAAGATAAGCTGCCTTATAGCTTTTGGAACTTGAATTTTGCAGTTGCTTCTTAAAACAGGGATAAGATTATTATCTTTCTCACTTTTTAATTCATATGCAAGCTTTTTTCCTATATATCCTTTATCTCCAATTAAAGTTATCTGCCGGTATGAGCTAACTAAATCCCACACTCCCTCACGATCATCAACATTGGCAGAAGTAATTGTAAAGTCAGTTATAAAACCGTCCAGTGTAACAAGTATATGCAATTTATAGCCCAAGTAAGTTTCTTTTTTTGGAAGCACATATTCCATAAGTAGCTCCATAGCCTCTAAAGGTTTTGTGGAATTTTGCTCTTCCAAACTTACATACTGGTATAGGTATACTATCTACTATTCGGTAGGGCTGATTAGCATAGCCTGTAAGATTTGAGAGTTCTTTTCGTATTTCTTCTATTACTGCATGCAGGTTTCTTCTAGTTCTACTAAACTTGGTTCTGTCGCAGAATTTTGGAAAAAGATCTCTCATATTTTTCTTACAGAAACCCAACCAAGCTTTTTCAGAGTCGATAGTGAGTAACTCTCCAACAATACATATGGTAATTATTTCACTATCACTCATAATGGAATCGTTAATATTACAGCGATTCGCAATGTGTGGTGGAGTTACTTTCTTGTAAATGTCGTCTATTATGATGTAGGCAACAGTTACAAAGCCTTTAAATTTTCAATTTCTTTGATAGAATAAATATTATCAAGCTCCATCATATATTGTGACCCCCTATCATTTTTTTGGCGATTAATGATAGGTTACAATATTATGTTGGAGTTTTTCATTCGCAATTTTTACCTGCAGAAAAGCTAGCACAACAAGTTAATTTATGTTTACAGTATTCTGTAATTTTCATAGTCCTCACTCTGTCCTTACTTCAATATTTTAAAAAGTTCTTTCTATTTTCATTAGCAATACTTTTTTAGATAGTGTTCAATATCTTTTAGTAAAAAAATATCAGCACCATGAATATTGCACTTTTTATCAATATTTTTGAAGCTAATTTTGCCGCTATATTTCTATCGTATTCCTGCTTTAAAAGGGTGCAATAACCGTAAATTCTACAAAAACTCAGTTTTTACTTTTTTGACATTATATCAGATTTATAACAAATTCTAACAATATTTTCAATACTGTCATTATTTAGGGGGAACAACTTATACATAAAGATTTTAAAAATGGATTAATGTTTGATTATAAATGTCAAAGGCATATATGGAAGTGTTGATACTTAAGTGTGTATACAGATAAAAAGAAAAAAGTTAAAATAATAAAAAACGGGGCGTTGGCCCCATTGGATAGCACTTAAGCCTGATGTATTAGAAGAATTAGTCTTTTCGTACAACTACCTGATTTCTTAACATTGTCCAGATACTTTCATCTTCCATTCCAAGTCTCCAGAGGGCTATTCCTTTTATACCAAGATCCCATGCAAGCCTTATTTTTGCATAAATGCTTTGGGCATTTTCAAACCATACTTCATGTTCATTACCCTGCCCATCCACATAGGCAAACATTGGGGTTTGTGTTTCTTCATCGAAAATAATTTCTTTATTGTACCTGTTGGCAAGGTTTATAGCCATATTATATGTGACGTAAGTATTTCTGCCGGTAGTGAGGTTAAAGTCAAATCCGAACACCGATACTGCTCCCACAATTTTTTCTCTAGGCATTTTTGTAATGGCATATCTCAATACTCTTTCCATCCATCCAATGGACACTACAGGACCGGGACCGCTGCCAGGCCAGCCATGCTCGTTATAAAGCATTGCTACAAACTCATCTACTGCGTTTCCGATTGCTGCATAGTCGAAGGGATCGGAAAACGGATTGAAAGGTTGGTCACTCACCCTTGACGGTACCGATGCAGAGAAGAAATAGCCTCTAGGCCGTAAAACTCTCGCTATTTCTGCATAGAGCAGGGAAAGGTTGGCACTGTCTTCGATGAAAACATCTTCAATGTCGATATTAACCCCGTCAAAATTATATTTTTGTATCAGTCTCAAAAGGTTGAGAGCAAAGGCTGTTCTGTTTTGAGGATTGGAAACAAGGACTTTAACGACATTTTTGGCAAGGGTTGTTCCGCCCGGCCTGTAAAGCAGATTATGTACAACCGGGAATATTTTGACATTGTTCCTGTGGGCAATTGCAACAAGATTTCGTATATCTTGATCGGTAAATTCACCGAAGTTTTCAATGGTGGTTGGGTTGTTGGCACTTATTCTGAACATGAAAAGGCCTGTTTGTGACAATTCTCCAGGATTATTCACAAATGATGTAAAAGAACTTGGAAGTGCAGGGCCTTCCTCTAAAGTATAGAAACCTAAAATATTTGTGATTGGTTTGTCGCCGCTATAAGCTCTGAGATTTACTACTGTTCCGGATATCCAGGCTTCAACGCCATTATGCAGACGCACCTTATACCATCCGTTGGATGAACCGATAACGGGAAGCTTTGCATTCCTTACCATTGTAGTAACTACACTGAAATTAGTTCCGGGGCCACTCCTTACATTGGCTATATTTACATTGACAATGGCTTCGGTGTAAAGAGGAATTGTGAGAGTCTGGCCTACTCTTATTTCAGTACCGGTGAGATTATTCAGCAATTGAATGCTTTCAACTATTGTATTGTATCTTCTGGCAATCAGGTATAGGGAATCACCGGGCTTAACTGTATAAATCGTTGGCCTTTGGAGGTTTATAGGAATATATAAACGTTGTCCGATAAAGATTATATCGCCGGAAAGCTGATTTGCCTGCTTTATTTGCTCAATTGATACACCAAACCTTTGTGAAATAAGGTATAGGGAATCTCCGGGCTGAACTGTATACATCATAGCTTTTCATCATTCCTTTTTAAAATTTTATGCCACATCCAGTATATTCATAAAGAAGTGAAAAAGTTCTGAAATAATAAAAAGTACGCTTACCGCACCTATGGAAATAGGTATGATAAACGTACGTTTTTATAGTCAGAATATAATAAAATGACTTCGGCTATATTTATATTGCATGCAGTTTTTATAAATTTCTTAATTTAAAAGGGAAACTATTTCGGATTTACGCCTATATGCTTATGACAAGTTTATTGTGGATTCTTTAATTTTTGAGTTAACTTATAACCTAGAACCATTAAACTATCACTCAAGTGAACATTTTCAATAACAACATCATAGGGTAGCTTCAAATCCATTGGTGAGAAATTCCACAGTCCCTTTATTCCCAGTCTGGCAACCTTATCGGCAACTATGGGGGTTTGATCGTAGGGAACACATAACATTGCGATATCAACCTTATTATTCTTTACAAACTCATCTAGATGACTCATATCCATTACTTCTCGATTATTTATTTTCTTTCCTATCAAATTAGGGTTTACATCGAAAATTCCTGTAAATATAAAACCTCTTTTTTCAAAGTTCGCATAATTTGCCAGGGCTTGCCCCATATTACCTGCACCTATTATTATAAAAGTGAACTTATTGTTGACCCCAAGTATGTTTCCTATTTCATTATATAGATGCTCAACATTATATCCGTATCCCTGTTGCCCGAATCCGCCAAAACAGTTTAAGTCCTGACGTATTTGTGAGGCGGTAATGCCCATCCTCATACTTAGCTCCTTAGAAGAAATTCTTGTAATCCCTAACTTCAGTAAGTCGGATAAATATCTGTAATATCTAGGTAAACGTTTGATAACAGCAACTGATATTTTTTTGTCTAAGCCCATTAATTTCACCTCAATTTTATATGTTTGGGATTAACCATAAGAATCCCTTCCGTTAAGCATAGGCTTAATTTTTACACCGTTCTGATTATATCATCATCGTTATTTTATTGTCAATATTGCTTAAAAGCTTCATTTTTGCTAGAATTTAAACGGTAATGGTTAAGTCTTTTAATGGAATTATTTTGCATTATAAGGCTCTGGCAACCGTTTACATGGATGTAAAACGGTAATACCTGAAAATGTAAGGTGTGAATTTTATGATTTTATTAGGGTGCAATAATATATCTATTTCTTTTGGAACCCGGCAAATTTTGAAGGATGTTACCTTTAGTGTTCAAGATACGGATAAAATCGGTATTGTAGGAGTGAATGGTGCAGGGAAATCCACTCTGTTTAAAATAATTACATCAGGTTATATTCCCGATTCGGGTGAAATATATCTGGCAAAGGGATGTAAGGTGGGTTATCTTGCTCAGAATTCTGAGCTTGAGTCGTCGAATACCATCCTTGAAGAAGTATTGACAGCTTTTTCCCATCTCATCAGGATGGAAGAGCGTATTAAGGAACTGGAAAAACTAATAAGTACTGAAAAAGATGAGGAAAAATTGTCCTCTTATATGAAGGAGTATTCAAATCTTTCCGACAACTTCTCACGAAACGGAGGATATGAGTATAACAGCAGGTCAAGAGGAATTTTAAAAGGACTGGGATTTAGGGAAGAAGAGTTTGAACTTAAAGTGAGCAGCTTAAGCGGAGGCCAAAAGACCCGCCTTGCCATGGCGAAATTGCTTACCGAGGAACCGGACTTACTGCTATTGGACGAGCCTACAAACCACTTGGATATAGATGCCGTTGAGTGGCTGGAAGATTTTCTTATCACCTATAAAAAAGGTGTTATGATTATTTCCCATGACAGGTTCTTCTTAGACAGGATAACCAATAAGACCCTTGAAATAGAAAATTGCGAGTGCAAGCTTTATAACGGCAATTATACAAAGTTTGTCAAGCAAAAGGAGCAGGACAGGGAAATTCAGCAAAAGCACTATGAACTTCAGCAAAAAGAAATTGCAAGAATGGAAGCCTTTATAGAACAACAAAGGCGATGGAACAGAGAGAGGAATATTATTGCTGCTGAAAGCAGAATGAAGGCTATTGAAAGAATGGAGAAAGTTGATAAGCCCAACGATCTTCCGGAGAAAATAAAAATTGATTTTAAAGTGACAATCCAAAGTGGAAATGAAGTCCTGACGGTGGATAAACTCTCAAAGGAATACCCGGGAAGGCCTCTGTTCAATAACTTGAGTTTTAAAGTTATGAAGAGGGAAAGAGTATTCATATTAGGGCCTAATGGATGCGGGAAATCCACTTTGCTTAAGATTTTAACAGGTAAAATAACGGATTATTCAGGAAGTTTTAAATTTGGGCACAATACAACAGAGGCTTATTATGACCAGGAACACTCGGACCTCTCATTAAATAATACAGTAATAGACGAGCTTATAGAGGTGAGTGACAATCTTTCACTGACTGAAATAAGAAATGCTCTTGCCATGTTTCTTTTTAAGGGTGATGATGTTTTCAAGGAGATAAGTACTCTTAGCGGTGGAGAAAAGGGAAGAATTTCTCTTTTAAAAATTATGTTGTCGGGTGCAAATGTGCTTATTCTTGACGAACCCACAAACCATCTGGATATAAGTTCAAGAGAAGTTTTAGAAAGAGCTCTTTTGGATTATGAAGGGACTCTTATAATAGTATCCCATGACAGATATTTTATAGATAAAATTGCCACAAGGATTATCGAGCTTGGAAATGATTCTTATATTGATTACAAGGGAAATTATTCAGAATTTAAGCAGTATAAGGCAGGACTTGCACCTGAATTGAAAACGGCTTCATCAGCTGAAAAAGTTTCAGCGGCAAAGCTGTCCCATATTGCAACAAAAGAGGAAAAAGCACGAAGAAGAAAACTTGAAAAGCAGTATGCCGAAACAGAAAATGAGATTCAACGATTGGAAAACTCCATTGAAGAAATAAAGGCTGAAATGCAGTCGGAAGATATATTAAGTGATCATGTAAAGCTGAATGAACTTCATAATAAGCAACTAGAGATGGAGAAAAGGCTTGAGGAACTTTATGAGCTATGGGAATCTCTTGCGATGCAAATAGATGCATAATAAAAAAGTTACCGGAAAATGTGATCCGGTAACTTTTTTTATCTGGAAATTTTAATTTTTGGCCATTATTAATTTAACAACTTTATAATACAGACAAATTAAAGCTTGTTCAGTACTGAGATAAATTCAGGGTAGGCAATATCCAGTATTTGTGATTTTCTTATCATTGTTTCTCCTTCAGCCACGAGTCCGGCAATGCATAATGCCATCGTGATGGCCGGATGATTATATCCTTCTACAATGGTACCGGTTAACGTTTTGCCGCCTTCAATTATCATGCCGTCTTCTGTTTCCTGAACAAGGGCACCTAACTTTGCAAGCTCTGTAGTTAACATCTTTATCTTACCGGAGTCTTTTAATTTAAAACCTTTTAAGTTATTAATAGTGGTTTTGCCATTAGCCATGGTTGCTGCAACAGCTATTATAGGTATTTCATCTATAAGCCTTGGAATTAGTTCACCTTCAATGGTTGTTGCTTTCAGTTGAGAAGATACAACTCTTATATCAGCTATCTTCTCATTGCTTACTGTGCGTTCGTTTAATATTTCTATTTTTGCACCCATTGATTTGTAAACATCAATAATTCCTGTTCTTGTAGGATTGACACCTACGTTCTTTATAACAATATCGGAATTCGGTACGATAAGTCCGGCAGTTATAAAATAGCTTGCAATTGAAATATCTCCTGGCACCTCAATGCTTTGTGCATAAAGATTTTCAACATTGCGAACGGTTACTTCCAATCCGTTTACGTTAATATCTGCACCAAAGTAGCTCAGCATAAGTTCTGTATGGTCTCGGGATTTAACAGCTTCTATTACTTTAGTATCGCCTTGTGCATAAAGTCCTGCAATCAGAAGAGGTGATTTAATCTGGGTATCCCTTAACGAAAGGCGATGAACCTGGCCGGTTAACTTTGATGGAGATATTGCAAGAGGACATAAATTACCGTCATCTCTTCCATTGATAATTGCTCCCATATCTCTAAGCGGTTTAACGACTTTGCCGACCGGTTTCCTGATAGAAGCTTCATTTCTGGTTAAAACCGAATTAAAAGGCTGACTTGCTAATACTCCAAGAAGAAGTCTTAAAGCTGTTCCGGATCTTCCGGCATTCAATGGGGAAGATGGAGGCTTTAAACCATAAAGGCCGTTTCCATGTACCTTTATTTTGTTATTAGCAAGGATTTCAATACCAACTTGCATTTTCCTGAAACAGTCAATAGTACTTAAACAATCCTCTCCCATGCGGAACCCGCTGATTTCAGTTGTTCCTTTGGCAAGAGCGCCCAAGAGAACAGCTCTGTGGGATATGGATTTATCACCAGGTACTGTTATTTCGCCTCTCAAAGAATCCCTTTGTTCAATTAACACACTCTATTCCCCCATTCCTTTAGTAAGTAAGTTGTACGTTTATAACCTCTGTCACAAAACATGAGGTATAATTGCAGCTATAGTATTAATAATAGGTATGAAACTTACATTTTATTTACCTTGTTGCGTATTTATCAAAAACATGTTTCTCAAAAACTGTTGGCATTCATTTTCTATTTTTGAGAAACTATGTACGTTTTTATATTGGACTGATAATCTTAATACAAAGTTTCAATAATAGTTAGTATGAATAAAACATATAGCTGCCATTAAATCTTGTAAACTTTATATCCGCGGTTAGACAACAAAGTTACAGCATTTTTTACACTATCGGAATCCGGAAGAGTTATCCTTAAACAGCCTTGTTCAAATTCTCTGCTGTTTGAAACATTAATGTTCTTTATATTTACACCATTGTTACCAAGTATTGACGCAATTTCACCAATTATACCCGGTTTGTCTACAACATCTACTATAATTTCATGGGCAGAAATGAGCAAACCTTTCCGATTGTCAGGCAAAGAGTCCCGTAAATCTTTAGCAGTTCTGAAATATCTGTTTATGCTCTTTGCATTATCGTCATCCATATACTTTTTAAATTCATTCAATGTTTCAACAAAGGCTTCCAAAACACCTGCAATTTTCTGCTTATTGCTTAATACTACATTTTCCCATAATTCAGGGCTAGAAGAAGCAACTCTTGTTATATCTTTAAATCCACCGGCTGCAAGGGTTTGCATCTTACCATCGGGATAGTCCAATTTTCCCACCAAGTTTACCAATGTCGATGCTATTATATGCGGCACATGGCTTATTGCAGCTGTAACAAAATCGTGTTCTTCTGCATCGGCTATTATGGGTATGCCGCCAATTCCTTTTATTATATTAACCATAATATTAATATCTTCTTCTTTAGTGCCCACAGTCGGTGTTAAAATATAATATGCATTTTCAAACAAATGTGATAAACTTGAAGCAAAACCTGACTTTTCAGTGCCTGCCATTGGATGCCCTCCTATAAAGCGAGGAGGATTATCCATTGAATTTATAAAATTAACAATTTCACATTTTGTGCTTGCAACATCAGTAATTATACAATTATCACGAACTTTTGAAGATAACTTCTTAATATATTCAATTGCATTTTTAACAGGGGTGCAAAGGAATATTAAATCCGAGTCATATATATCTTCGTTAATTTCAGTATACCCCTTAGTGATATAGCCTTCTGCCAATGCTTGATCAATACTTTGCCGGTTTAAATCCACAGCTTTTATTTCAGTGATATTAAGACGTTCCTTTAATGCTTTTGTCAAAGAACCTCCTATGAGGCCAAGCCCAATAATTGAAACTTTGCTAATTTTCATATCTAAACTCTCTTCCTATTATTTCGGCAATTTTAGCAATATCTTTACATAAATAATCAAAATCTTCAGGAGTTAACTGCTGAGCAGCATCTGATAATGCAGATTTGGGGTTGGGATGAACTTCGATTATCAAGCCGTCTGCTCCTGCAGCGATTGCTGCTTTCGAAAGAGGAAGCACATACTGGGATTTCCCGGCTGCATGGCTTGGGTCAACAATTATTGGCAAATGACTCAAATTTTTTACTACCGGAACAGCACTTATGTCCAAAGTATTTCTGGTGGAAGTCTCAAAAGTCCGGATACCTCTTTCGCAAAGAACTACATTGTAGTTTCCCTCGCTCATGATATATTCTGCAGCATTCAGCCATTCATCAACAGTAGTTGCAGGTCCGCGTTTAAAGAGGACAGGCTTTTTCGAGCGTCCTATTTCCCGCAATAGCTGGAAATTTTGAACGTTTCTTGCCCCTACCTGGAACATATCGACATATTTATCTGCTATCTCCACAGCCTTTTCGCTGGTAACTTCAGTTATTATATTCAATCCTGTTGCATCCTTTGCTTCTTTCAGAAGCTTAAGTCCTTCTTCTTCTAATCCCTGAAAGGCATAGGGAGAGGTTCTTGGTTTGAATGCACCGCCACGTAAAAATTGAGCACCGGATTTTTTTACAGCGAGAGCAGCCGCCATTATCTGATCATGATTTTCTACAGCACAAGGACCAGCCATTATAACTAATTCCTTACCCCCGATTTTGACACCGTTAACATCAATAACACTCGGTTCGGGTTTGAAAGTTTTGCCTGCCAGTTTGTATGATTCTACTATGGGGACAAGTTTTTCAACTCCTGGCATTAACTCTATGGGAACATCATTCAGTTTTCTTTTGTCACCGATAACACCTATAATTGTCCTTTCTGTACCCTGTGATATGTGTACTCCAAGCCCTAAAGAATTCAGTACTTTTGATATTTCCTGTATGTCCTTGTCTTTAGAGCCGGGTTTCATTACAATTATCATAAATGACCCTTCCTTTCTAGCACTTTGTAAAGGTTAAAGATACTGAAGGAATAACTAAATCAGCAAGTATAAATATTGTTTGTTTTTGTTATTCAAAACAGTAACTTTAAACCCGGAAGTTTTTGAAAGCAAATGTACTTCCTATGTCTTAAGGGCTGCGTTTATAATACCATGTATTTCTAAATAATTTGTTTGCTATATTCTGAATTATATGTGTTTGTTAAAATAATACCAACATAATATCAACACTAACTATTAACTTTAATGCAAATCAATATATACTTTTATAAATATTAACTTGCAATAAATAAAATCCTAAGTTTTCAGAATGGCTAAGATACCGATGAACAGAAAAATAATTTATGCAAAAATGCAGAACCTTCGCTACTTTCTTTTAATTTACAATGATAATATGGAATTGTCAATAAGAATGAGACATATAGATTTAAATTGCAATATTAAATGCAACACCTATAGTAGAAATCATTTTTTGTTTAGGTGGTAAATCTACAATATTATCCTTAAGCCCTTCTTGGTTATTTATTTGAGCGAATGCAGAGGGATGTCAAGGGTTGCCGTCAGGCAAGACGAAGTCTTTACCCTTGACTCCCCTCAAATGAGCTCTATAATTC